>JAESFR010000063.1_pt1 | contig 213350 bp, 203 predicted proteins | sample 9266191 | NCBI WGS metagenome assembly JAESFR01 (sample SAMN14503063, study PRJNA617104) | algae metagenome | isolation source: Pleurocapsa minor HA4230-MV1 and co-occurring heterotrophs from cement on... | place: USA: Nuuanu Pali Lookout, Hawaii | collected 2009-07-20 | reverse complement strand
TCGATCCCTTCGCCCTCGGGGCCGCCGCCGCAGCCGGCGTCGACGTGGTCTCCGTGCGACGCCGACCCCGGGTCGCGGTGATCTCCACCGGAAGCGAGCTGGTTCCGCCCGGGGCGGATCTCCGCCGGGGGCAGATCCCCGAGTCCAACAGCGTGCTCCTCGCCGGCCTCGTCGCCGAGGCCGGCGGCGAGGTGGTGCTCCGCACGACGGTCGCCGATGACGACGGCGGGCTCCGGCCAGCCGTCGATCACGCGCGCCGCGCCGGAGCCGACGCGGTCGTCTTCTCGGGCGGCGTCAGCGCCGGCGCCTACGAGGTGGTGAAGGCGACTCTCGGTCCCTCGGGCGAGATGGCCTTCACGGGGGTCGCGATGCAGCCGGGAAAGCCGCAGGGATTCGGTCGTCTCGACGACGGGACGCTCCTGTTCGGCCTCCCCGGCAACCCCGTGAGCGCAGCGGTCTCCTTCGAGGTTTTCGTCCGCCCCGCGCTCCTCGCCCTCGCGGGTCGGCGCATCCTCGACCGCCCTCGGCTGCGGCTCTCGGCGGCCGTCGGCTGGCGGACACCGCCGGGTCGCCGCCAGTACCTCCCGGCCGCGATCGACCGCAGCGACCCCGCGCACTGGCGGGTGGCGCCGGCCACCTCCGGGGGATCGGGGTCGCATCTGGCCGGTGGCCTCGCCCGCGCCGAGGCCTTCGCCGTCGTCGCCGCCGAGGTCGACGAGGTTCAGCCGGGCGACGGGGTCGATGTCATGCTGAGGGCATGAGCTTCACGCACCTCGACGCCGGCGGCAATGCCCGCATGGTGGACGTCACCGACAAGGCTCCGACGGTGCGGGCGGCGACCGCACGCGGATTCGTCCGCTGCTCGGCGCAGGTGGTCAGCGCCCTCCGCGATGGGAGCGTCCCGAAGGGCGATGTGCTCGCCGTCGCGCGGATCGCGGGCATTCAGGCGGCGAAGCAGACCCCCGCCCTCCTCCCCCTCGCTCACGTGATCGGGGTGCACGGAGCGAGCGTCGACCTCGCGGTCGACGACGACGGCGTACGGGTCGAAGCAACCGTTCGCACCGCCGACCGCACGGGGGTCGAGATGGAGGCGCTCACCGCCGTCGCGGTGGCGGCGCTCGCCGTCGTGGACATGGTGAAGGGCATGGACCGCACCACCTCCATCGAGGCGGTGCGGATCGTGTCGAAGGAAGGCGGGCGGTCGGGAGCATGGGTGCGGCCGGGCGAGTGAACGACCTCGCGGCGATCCTCCTCGCCGGGGGACGCGCCACGCGCCTCGACGGCGCGTCCAAGCCGGCTCAGGAGATCGGCGGGCGCACCCTCTTCGACATCGCGGTGGCCGCGGCCGGCTCTGCCGGCGGGGAGCCGATCATCGCCGTCGGACCTCCGATGCCCACGACCTCGGAATCGCCGTCGCCGGTGGCCTGGACGCGGGAGGACCCCCCGTTCGGCGGCCCGGTGGCGGGGATCATCGCGGCGCTCGAAGCCTGGCAGGCGAGGGCGTATCCCGACCGGGCGTGGACCCTGCTCCTCGCGTGCGATCTGCCGCGGGCCGAAGCGGCGACCCGCATCCTTCTCGATGCCGTCCCGCTCCTCTCCGCCGACATCGACGGCGTGTGCCTCGGCGACGCCTCGTCGCGTCCGCAATGGCTCATCGGGTGCTACCGGACGGCGGTGCTCCGGAAGGCAGCGGCTCGGATGCCCGGGGGCGGCCGCGACGCTCCGGTGCGAGCACTCCTGGCCGATCTCGCGATCACCGTCCTCCGCGACCCCGGTGACAGCTCCGGCGACCTCTCGCACGGCGTCTCCGCTGATATCGACACGTGGGAGGATCTCCTCACGGCGCGTCGCGCCGGGAAGGACGGGAACGATGAGTGACACGCCGGTATCGCGCACCCTGCCGCCCGAGGCCCTCGACCGCTGGGCGGAACTGATGCGCGAAGAGTTCGCCCTCTCGCCCGCGCAGGTGCCGGTCGCGCTCGTGCTCGACCTCGCCCGCGATGTCGCCGGCGGGGTCGCTCGGCCGGGGGCGCCCCTCGGGGCCTTCGTCGCAGGACTCGTCGCCGGCCGGGCCGGCGCGACGGCCGACGACATCGCCGCTGCCGTGGCCACGGTCACCGCCCTGGCCGCACGATTCGACGAGACGGCGGGGGCCTGAGTGGCGCGCCTTCGCTACTTCGCGGCGGCCGCGGAAGCAGCCGGCGCGGCCGAAGAGGTGAGGTCGGAGGCGACCCTCGGAGAGCTGCGCGACGCCCTCGCACGCGAACGCCCGGGTCTGGGCGCGCTCCTGCCCCGGTGCGCAGTGCTCGTCGCCGGCAGCCGCACCGACGACGATGAACCGCTGGCGGCCGACACCCTCGTCGACGTCCTCCCGCCGTTCGCGGGCGGCTGATCGGCTATCCGCCGAGTCCGAGCCAGGTCGCGGTTCCGTCGGCCTCGATCTGCCGCTTCCACACCGGCAGATCGGTCTTGATCGTCTCGATCAATCGCCGGCAGACCTCGAACGCCTCGGCGCGATGCGACGACGCGACCGCGATCACCACAGCCGCGTCCCCCACCTCCAGCCTCCCCACGCGATGGCTGACGGCGACGCGCGCGTCGGTGGCTCCGATCGCGCGCTCGGCGAGAGCAGCGAGGGTCGGCTCGGCGTCGGGGTGGGAGCTGTACTCGAGCGCGACGACCGCGCCTGCGGCATCCGGATCGTGATCGCGCACCCGACCGACGAACGTCGTCACCGCTCCGGCCGTCCGATCCTCCACGGCGTGGAGGTGGGCGGCGAGGTCGAGCGGCTCCGCACTCACGCGCGCGAGGCGGACCGCCGTCACCGGTGATCACCCCCGGCGAGCTGGTCGAGCACGTGGCGCGCAACCGAGAGGATCACGGGCATGCCGGAGGTCACCGCATTGGGTGACCCGGGAAGGTTGACAACCAGCACCCCGTAGGGGTCGACGACTCCGGCGACGCCGCGGGTCAGCATGCCGGCGGGCTTCTCGGCTGCCCCTTGGCGGCGGAGCTCCTCGGCGAGCCCGGGCACCGCGCGGGTGATCACGCGAAGGGTGCCCTCCGGCGTCGCGTCGCGCGGGCCGACGCCGGTGCCGCCGGTGGTGACGAGGAGCTTCACGCCCGCGACGATCTGAGCCGTGAGGGCGCGTTCGACGCTGTCGGCCCCGTCGGCGACGACGACCGCCTCGGCGCAGTCGAAGCCCGCCTCGCGGAGCGCCGCGACGGCGAGCGGTCCGCTCTCATCGGGGCGCTCGCCCGCGGCCGAGCGGTCGGAGACGGTGATGACGGCGGCGGTGTGCACGCCCTCAGCCTAGGCGGGCACCCTCTCGCTCGCGGGCTCGAGCCGGATGACGACCGACTTCGAGGTCGGCGTGCCGCTGACATCCGCCACCGAGTCCAGGGGCACGAGCACGTTCGTCTCTGGATAGTAGGCGGCCGCGTTGCCGCGCGGAGTGGGGTAGGCGACGAGCCGGAAGCTCTCGGCGCGGCGCTCCTCGACCTCGCCCGTGGTGCGGGTCCACTCCGACACCAGGTCGACCACCTCGCCGTCGGCGAAGCCGAACTCGCGCAGGTCGTGCTCGTTGACGAGCACCACCCGTCGCCCGCCGCGGATGCCGCGGTAGCGGTCGTCCTTGCCGTAGATGGTGGTGTTGTACTGGTCGTGCGAGCGGAGGGTCTGCAGCAGCAGGCGCCCCGCGGGGATCTCGGGGTATTCCAGCCGGTTCGCGGTGAACATCGCCTTTCCCGTTGCGGTGGCGAAACGGCGGGCATCGCGCGGACCGTTCGGCAGCACGAACGTCCGGCCCTTCGCGATCCGCGCCTCGAAGTCCTCGAACCCCGGCACCACCCGCTCGATGTGGCGGCGCACCAGGGCGTAATCGGCCTCGAGCGCCGACCAGTCCGCGTGCGGGATGTTGCGGGGGTGGTCCGATACCGGCGGCGGGTCGGACTGCTCGCGTTCGATCGGATGACGCTCGGCCTGGCGCCGATCCACCTCCTCCGGCGACACCGGCCGGGGCGAATGCCCGGTCCCGACGTCTGGGCGGGAGCCCGGGTCGTCACCGAACAGCAGCCGGCACAGTCGCGCGACGATCGCGACCTCGCTGAGAAGGTCGTCGGCCGGCGGGGCCAGGCGGCCCCGCGAGGCGTGGACGGCGCTCATCGAGTCTTCGACGGTGACCCGCTGCTCGCCGCCGTCGCGCCGGTCGCGGTCGGTCCGGCCGAGCGTCGGCAGGATGATCGCGCGCCGGCCGGTGACCAGGTGCGAGCGGTTGAGCTTCGTCGACACCTGCACCGTGAGATCGGTGCGGGCGAGGGCCGCCTCGGTGACCCGGGTGTCGGGGGTCGCACTGACGAAGTTCCCGCCCATGGCGAAGAAGACCCGCACGCGGCCGTCGCGCATGGCACGGATCGCCTGGACGGTGTCGAAGCCGTGCTCGCGCGGCGCGTGGAAGGCGAACTCCCGGTCGAGGGCGTCGAGGAAGGCGGCGGACGGCTTCTCGTAGATGCCCATCGTGCGGTCGCCCTGCACATTCGAGTGCCCGCGGACGGGGCACACCCCGGCGCCCGGGCGACCGATGTTGCCCTGCAGCAAGAGCACGTTCACGATGTCGCGGAGGGTCGGGACGGAGTGCTTGTGCTGAGTGAGACCCATCGCCCAGCAGACGATGGTCGCCTTCGAGCCCCGTACGGTCTCGGCGACGTGGCGGAGGCTCTCCTCGGGGATTCCGGTGGCGACCACCAGTTCCTCCCACGGCACCGCGGCGATCGCCCGACGGTACTCCTCGAAGCCGGAGGTGTACTCGGCGAGGAAGGCCCGGTCGAGCACGCCGCCCTCGCGCTCCTCGGCCTCGAGCAGGTGCTTGCCGATCGCCTGGAACAGCGCCTGGTCGCCGCCGAGGCGGATCTGGATGAACTGGTCGGCGATGCGCGTTCCGCCGAGGATCACGCCCTTGGGCGTCTGCGGGTTCTCGAAACGGATGAGGCCCGCCTCGGGAAGCGGGTTGACCGCGATGATCGTGGCGCCGCGTGCCTTCGCCTTCTCGAGGGCGCTGAGCATGCGGGGATGGTTGGTGCCCGGGTTCTGCCCGGCGACGATCAGCAGGTCTGCTTCGTGGATGTCGGTGATCGACACCGTCCCCTTGCCGATGCCGAGAGTCTCGGTGAGCGCCGAGCCGGATGACTCGTGGCACATGTTCGAGCAATCGGGGAGGTTGTTCGTGCCGAGCCCCCGCACGAGCAATTGGTAGAGGAACGCCGCTTCGTTGGAGGTGCGGCCCGACGTGTAGAACACCGCCTCATCCGGGTCATCCAGGGTTCCGAGCGCGGTGGCGACCTCGCGGAGGGCGTCGTCCCACGACAGCTCCCGGTAATGCGTCGCGCCCTCGTCGAGGATCATCGGGCGAGTGAGGCGGCCCTGCTGGCCGAGCCAGTAGTCGTCGCGCGCGCGGAGGTCGGCGACGCTGTGCCGGGCGAAGAAGTCGGCGTCGACCCGGCGGAGCGTCGCCTCCTCGGCGACGGCCTTCGCCCCGTTCTCACAGAACTCCGCGATGTGGCGCTTGTCCTCCTCGGGCCACGCGCACCCGGGGCAGTCGAAACCGTCTTTCTGGTTGACCCGCAGGAGGGTCTCGACGCTGCGCTTGACGCCCATCTGCTCGTAGGACATCTGCAGGGCGTGCACGACCGCGGGAACCCCGACGGCGACCTTCTTGCGCGCGCCGACGCGCAACTCGGTCTCGTCGATGTCTGAGGAGGGGGGCTTCGTCGCCATCTCCTCAGGCTACTCTCGCGGGTCACCGCCGAGCGTTGCCGAAGACCCCGCGGATGACCTCTCGAAGGATGTTCTGGGTGGTCTTCGACCCGAGGACCTTCTCGACGGGCGAAGGATCCGCGCGTCGGGTCGTCCGCGTCGAGCGTCCGCCCGAGGTCTGCTTCAGCAGGCGGTCGTACTCCTTCTGCGCCTTCTTCTCCGCCTCCGCCTGCGCCTTGTCGATCGCGGCGCGCTGCGCGGCGAGCTCCGCGTCGGCCTGCGCCTGCGCGATCTTCGCCTCCTCAGCGGCCGCGGCCTCGGCAGCGGCGTTCATCCGCGCGGTGAGGATCTCTCGCGCCGACTCCCGATCGACAGCCTGGGCGTATCGGGGAAGGAGCGCCGAGGCGGCCACGGCGGCAGCGATCTGTGCGTCGGGTGTGGGAGACATGAGGCCCACCGGCGCGCGGAGGCGCGTCCATGCCACCGGCGTCGGCGCTCCCCTCTCGCTCATCACCGTGATGACCGCCTCGCCGGTGCCGAGTTCCTGCAGCACGCGCTCGAGGTCGTACCCCGACGTCGGGTAGGTGCGCACCGTCGCGCGGAGCGCAGCGGCGTCTTCGGGGGTGAAGGCCCGGAGCGCGTGCTGGACACGCGATCCCAGCTGCGCGAGGACGTCGGCCGGGACATCCTTCGGCGTCTGCGTGACGAAGAAGACCCCCACGCCCTTGGAACGGATGAGGCGGACGGTCTGCACGATGGCCGCGACGAAGTCCTTCGACGCGTCCCGGAAGAGCAGATGCGCCTCGTCGAAGAAGAACACCAGCTTCGGGATGTCGAGGTCGCCGACCTCGGGCAGCGTCTCGAACAGCTCCGCCAGGAGGTACATCAGGAACGTCGAGAACAGCGCGGGCTTGTCGGCGACGCCGGGGACCTCGAGAAGATTGATGATGCCGCTCCCGTCGGGCGCGGTGCGAAGCAGCTCCTTCACGTCGAACTCGGGCTCGCCGAAGAAGACGTCGGCGCCGGCGTCGGCGAAGGTGATGAGTTCGCGGAGGATCACCCCCGCCGTGGCGGCAGACAGGCCGCCGAGCTGCTTCAGCTCGGCTTTGCCGTCGTCGCTGGTGAGGTAGGTGAGCACGGCGCGGAGGTCGGAGAGGTCGACCAGCGCCAGGCCCTGCGCGTCGGCGTAGTGGAAGACGAGCCCGAGGCTCGATTCCTGCGTCTGGTTGAGACCGAGGACCTTGCTCAGCAGGAGCGGACCGAACGCCGAGACGGTGGCGCGGATGGGCACGCCCTCTCCCACGCCGCCCAGGGAGAAGTACTCCGTCGCAGAAGCCCGGGGATGCCAGTCCTGGCCGATCCCGCGGGTGCGGGCGAGGAGCTTCTCGTTCGCCTCGCCGGGAGTCGCCACCCCCGACAGATCGCCTTTGACGTCGGCGGCGAAGACCGGAACGCCCATCGCGGCGATCTGCTCGGCGAGGAGCTGCAGGGTGCGGGTCTTCCCGGTGCCGGTGGCACCGGCGACCAACCCGTGCCGATTGAGCATCGCCGCCGGGATGCGCACCTGCGCGTCGGGAACCGGGTCGCCGTTGACGAGCGCGCCGAGGTCGAGCGAGGTCTCGGTGAAGGCGTAGCCGCGCCGGATGGCGTCGACGTCCTCAGGCGGCAGCGGACCGGTCACGGCGGGCGCGGAAGCGACGGACTCGGGCGGGAGCAGCGAGGCAACGGTGTCGGCGGCGCCCTTGGCGGCGCCCTTGGCTGCGGCCTCCTCGGCGGCGGCCTCTTTGGCTGCGGCCTCCTCGGCAGCGGCGAGCGCCGCGCGAGCGCGGGCCGCCTTCAGCTCGGCCTCAGCAACCTCGGCCTCGGCGCGGAGCCGGGCGAGTTCGGCAGCGGCGATCGCCGCGGGATCGGACGACTCCGTCTCGGTCATGCCGTCAGCGTACCGAGGCGAGCGTCCCCCCGAGCCTGCGATCTCGCACTCTGCTCCCGCGCGAGCGGCACCGCGAATGCTGCCGCGACGAGCAGGGTCGTGCCCGTCCCGATCAGGGCACCGCCGAGCGTGTCGCTGAGCCAGTGGGCGTGGAGGTACGTGCGGCTGAAGGCCATCAGGAGCAGCCACGCCGCACCGACGATCGCCACCCACGCGCGCGGGAACAGGACGAACGCGATGGTGGCGATCGTCGCGGCGTTGGCGGCGTGGCCGGAGGGGAAGGATCCGTAATCGCTGATCACCACGATGTCTTCCGGGCGGGCGCGGCCGAAGGTCTGCTTGAGGACCTGCACACCGCCCGCCGAGGCCGCTTCCGCGACGACAAGGAACACCGCACCCCAGGGGCGCCGGAGGATCACCAGAAGGAGCGCCCCGCCGAGGGGCACCGCATAGACGGCGAACCAGCCGCCCCCGACGAAGTTCATGAACTGCGAGACCGCCGTCGCGACGGGCGATGACCAGGTGGCGAGGAGGATGTTCCACGCCGAGTCGATCGCGAAGGGATCGTTCCCCCGCGCGAAGATCCAGGCCCCGAGACCGGCGGCGAGCGCCACGAGCACGAATCCGGCGATGAGGGGGATCAGCCATCGCTGGCGGACGTCGACGTTCTCCATCGCTTCATTGTGCCGACACCTGTCGTTCACCCCCGGCGGGGTGGCGCCGCGGGGCGGAAGATGGCAGAGTGCCGGCCGCCGGCCGCCGGAAGGCGGGCCTACGGGGCGAGCTGCGCCACCGATCGGGGGCGGACGATCAGCCAGAGCCCCGCGACGGCGACCACGCCGCAGCCCGCCATCACCGCCGCCATCGATGTGTCGGTGATGCCGGAGTCCTGCGAGATCCACCCGACGATCGGCGAGACGAGACCGGCGACCCCGAAGTTGCAGGCCCCGAGGATGGAGGCCGCGGTACCGGCGGCCTTGCCGTGCCGGTCGAGCGCCAGCACCTGCACGCAGGGGAAGGTGAAGCCGCACGCGGTCATGAAGAAGAAGAGCGGGATGATCGTGCCCCAGAGGCCGAAACCGAGCTGGTGGAAGAGCAGGATCGCGCTCGAGGCGAGCACGAGGACTGCCGTCGAGACGGCCATGACCCACTGCGGCCCGACGCGTGCGGCGAGGCGGGAGGCCGTCTGCACCCCGGTGACGACGCCGATCGAGTTGGCGGCGAAGAGCAGCCCGTACTGCTGGGCATCGAAACCGTAGCTCTCCTGGAAGAGGAACGACGAGGCCGAGAGATACGAGAACAGGCCGCTGAACGTCATCGCGCCGATGACGAGCACGCCGAGGAAGACCCGATCGCTGAGAACGCTCCGGTAACGCTGCAAGACCGTCGTCGACCCCTTCCCGCCCCGTCGTGCGGGAGGAAGGGTCTCGGGAACGAGGAGCACCGCGCACACGAGGAGGATCGCGCCGTAGACGCCGAGGACCACGAAGAGTCCGCGCCAGGGCATGAAGGCGAGGAGTCCCGATCCGATGAGAGGTGCGACGACCGGCGCGACGCCCGTCACGAGGGCGAGGCGACTGAGCATCACCACGAGGCGCTTGCCGCCGAAGAGGTCGCGGACGATGGCCATGGCGACGACACCGCCGGCGGCAGCGCCGATCCCCATGAAGACCCGGGAGACACTGAGGAGCAGCAGGGTGGGGGCGATCGCGGCGGCGACGCTCGCGAGCACGTGCAGCGCCGTCACGACGAGGAGCGGGATCCGCCGACCCACCTTGTCGCTGAGCGGACCGACGATCAGCTGCCCGATGCCGAAGCCGACCATCGTGCCGGTGAGTGTCAGCTGGATCGCCGCGGCCGTCGTCTGGAAGTCCTCCTCCAGCACCGGGAACGCCGGCAGGTACAGATCGATCGTGAAAGGGCCGAGGGCCGTGAGCGCCCCGAGCAGGATGATGTAGACCAGCCGTCGGCGCGCCGGGATGGCATCGCCCGGATGCAGCATGATCGGCGCCGTGGCCGGATTCGATCCGAGCGCGCGGATGGCGCCCGTCGACGAGGAGACGGCACGCCCGCTCTGCGGGGGGCGGACGGCAGCGGATGCGCCGCCGGTGGGCTGCGGCGGAGCGGGCGAGGAGACGTCAGCGGGAGGGACGGTCGGCAGGGAGGCGGTATCGAGCACGGAGATCTCAGGTTTCGACGGCGATGCGAAAACCCGGCCTGCGAGCCGGGTGGTGGGGGAAGAGGCGCCGATCACGCGGAGGGACCGAGCTTCGAATCGATTCGACGCCTGCCCAGTCTAGCGGATGCGAGGCCGTTCACCAGCCGCTTCCCAGGGCCTCGGCGCATGCGCCCGCATAGGATGGGGGCGTCCCGCACCTCGCTGCGCCCTGCGCGCCATGACCCGAGAATACGAGCCATGACCCCGTCCTCTTCGTCCTCCTCCGGCAAGCGCACCAGCGGGAATCCCGCGACGCAGGCCGAGATCGCTCTCACCGTCAAGCAGCAGCGTGAGCAGAAGAAGCAGGAGAAGCTCGCGGAGTACCAGCGCCAGCTCGCCAAGCGCCGCCGAGGGAAGATCGTGTGGTGGGCGGTGGGCTCGGCGGCCGCCGTCGCCGTGATCGCCGCCATCGTGGCCTCCATCGTGTTCGCCCCCGCCCCGCCCCCCAGCTTCACCGCCCTCGACAGCACGGGCGTGGAGATCGAGGGTGTCGAGACCTTCGACAACGGCAACGATCACGTCGAGGGCACGGTGCAGTACGAGCAGACGCCCCCCGCCGGCGGCCCGCACAACGCGGTGTGGCTCAACTGCGGCATCTACACCGAGCCGCAGACCAACGAGAACGCGGTCCACTCGCTCGAGCACGGCGCCGTCTGGGTCACCTACGACCCGGAGGTCGTCTCCGGCGAGGAGCTCGACACCCTCCGCGCCCAGCTGCCGTCGAGCTACGTCATCCTCTCCCCCTACGAGGGCATGGACACCCCGATCGCCCTGAGCGCGTGGAATGCGCAGCTGAAGCTCGACTCGGCCTCGGACGAGCGCATCCCGACGTTCTTCGAGGAGTACTGGCGGAGCCAGAACGTGCCCGAGCCGAACGCGATCTGCAGCGGCGCGCTCGACGGCCCCGGAAAGCAGTGATCGCGCCCCGATGACCTCCGCCACGCCGACGACCGGGCGCTTCCCGCGCTGGCTCCTCATCGTGCTCGTCGCCCTCGGCGTCGCCGGGCTCGCCTTCGCCGTCGGGCGCTTCTCGATGTTCTCCGCTGCGTCGGCGGTGTCTGGTCCGGGAACCACGTCGGCGGAAGCCGGCTTCGCGCGCGACATGCAGGTGCACCACACCCAGGCGGTCGAGATGGCGATGGAGATCCACGGTAAGACGGAGAACCCCGAGATCCGTACCCTCGCCTACGACATCGCCACCGCTCAGGCGGGCCAGCGCGGCGAGATGTTCGGGTGGCTGGTGGACTGGGGCCTCCCCCAGGCCGGCGGCGACCTGATGAGCTGGATGTCGGGCGCCGACGGCTCCCACGGCGGACACGGCGGCTCCGGCGAGGCGGCGACCGCCGCCGAGCTCGAAGCCGAAATGGGGATGGCCAGCGCCGCCGAGCTCCGAGAGCTTCACGCTGCAACGGGGCAGGAGGCCGACTGCCTCTTCCTCGACCTCATGATCCGTCATCACCAGGGCGCGATCCCGATGGCCGAGGCCGTCATCGAGCTCGGTTCCGAGCCGCGCGTGCTCGCCGTCGCCGGATCGATGATCGAGACGCAGGCGTCGGAGATCGATCTCATGACGAACCTGCAGCAGCGTCTCGCCTGCACCGGCTGAGCGTTCCCCCTGACGCCGATCGGGATCGCTACAGTGAAGCCGTGACTGCCACCGCGCCGCCTCGCCCGCGGATCCGCCGCGGTGTGCTCGTGACGATCGCGGTGGTGCTCGTCTACGTCAGCGCCTTCGCCAACGTCGGGCTCGGGATCCTGGTGCTGCTCAGTCGCTATGACGTCGAGGAGAGCGACGTGCTCCCCGTCTCGCTCCTCGGCGCCGGCATCATCCTCTTCGGCCTGCTGATGGTGGCGATCGCGTCCGCGCTCGCGCGCGGAAGCACCCTCGCGCGCCTGCTTCTCACGCTCTACGTCGGGCTCCTGGTCGCGCTGCAAGTCGTCACGATCGTCACGAGCGACACCTGGGACGCCGTCGCGCTGATCCAGCTTCTCGTGCAGATCGGCGTGGTCGTGATGCTGTGGGTGCCGCCCGGATCCCGCTACTTCTCCGCGCGCGTCACCGCGTCGAGCTGACGTCCCGCCGGCTCTGAAGCCACGGCGAGGTCACGGGCCACCACGCGCCGGTGAGCGAACCGTACGATCTCGATGGCGCCGATCGTGACGATGATCACCCCCGTGAGCAGCCACGCCGCGTCGCGCCCCGGGTCGACGAGTTGGAAGAACTCGGCGGCGAGGGGCACGGTGAAGATGACCAGGAGCGCGAGGAACATCGCGCCGATCACGAGCACCTTCACCCGGGTCACCGGCCGCGACAGCACCGTGAGCACCCAGATACCGACCACCGCGAGGATGATCGTCGACCCGGTGCGCAGCTGCGCTTCGCCGACGCCGAGGGAGGTGGCCGCCAGCGAGTACGACGTCAGCGAGATGGCGATGATGAGGCCCGCGGGGATGGCGAAGCTGAGGGAGCGACGGAGGAAACCAGGGATGTAGCGCTGGGTGTTGGGCAGGAGCGCGAGGAAGAACGCCGGAATGCCGATGGTCAGCCCGTCGGTGATCGAGAGCTGTCGCGGAAGGAACGGGAACTCCAGCACGAGGAGACCGAACAGGAGCGCGAGGCCCGTGGCGTAGGCGGTCTTGGTGAGGAAGAGCATCGAGACCCGCTCGATGTTGGCGATGACCTGGCGCCCCTCCGCCACGACGTCGGGGAGGTGGGAGAACTTCCCGTCGAGGAGCACCAGGCGCGCGACGGCTTTGGTCGCCGCGGATCCGGAGTTCATCGCGATGCCGATGTCGGCGGTCTTGATCGCCAGCGCGTCGTTGACGCCGTCGCCGGTCATGGCGACGGTGTGGCCGCGGCTCTGCAGGGCGACCACCATCCGCTTCTTCTGTTCCGGGGTCACCCGCCCGAACACGGTGTGCGACTCCAGCACGTCGGCGAGCGCCCGATCGTCGTCGGGAAGGCGCCGCGCGTCGAACCCCTCCACCGCTTCGAGACCGAGGTCGCGGGCGATCGCGGCGACCGTGCGGGGGTTGTCTCCCGAGATGATCCGCACTCCGACCCCCTGGCGGGCGAAGTAGCCGAGGGTCTGCGCGGCGTCGGGACGGACCGTCTCGCGGAAGGTCAGGACCAGCGCCGGGACGATGGCCTCGGGGAGTCGCTCGGCGGCGACATCCGGCTCTTCGAGCGCCCTCGGCGCGTGAGCGAGGACCAACGTGCGCCGGCCGGTCGCGGCGAGGTCGACGACGATGCGGCCGAGATCGGTCGTCGGGTCGGTGGCGGCGTCACCGAAGATCATCTCGGGGGCGCCGAGGATCCAGGTGCCGCCCGGGCCTGCGGCGAACGACACGGCGCTCCACTTGCGTGCCGACGAGAACGGCACCGCCGCGGTCACCGTGAGCGCCTCGGCGACAGGGAAGGGCTCGCGGAGGCACTTCGCTGTCGCGTTGGCGTCGGGGGCGGCGCCGTACCACGCGAGAGCGGCGCGAGCATCGCCTTCCGACGCGGTCGCACCCGGCACGTCATGCACGGCATCGAAGGCGATGTCGCCGACGGTGAGGGTTCCAGTCTTGTCGAGGCAGATCACATCGACCCGCGCGAGGCCTTCCACGGCGGGGAGCTCATTGACGAGGACCTGCCGGCGCGCAAGGCGCGCGGCGCCCACGGCGAACGCGATCGAGGTCATGAGAACGAGTCCGAGCGGAATCATCGCGGTCAGCGCGGCGATGGTGTTGACGATCGCCTGCACCCACGCGCCCGATTCCCACGCGGAGACCCATCCTCCCGCGACCATCATCTGGGCGTTGAGTACGAGCAATCCGAGCGGGCCGATCGCCCAGCTCATCCACCTCAGCACCCGGTTGATGGAGCTGCGCAGCTCCGAGGCGACGAGCGAGAACCGCTTCGCCTCGCCGGCGAACCGGTTGGCGTACGATTCCGCACCGACGCGCGTCACCTGCGCATCACCCTGACCGGCGACCACCACCGAGCCCGAGAGGACCTCGGCACCCGCGTGCTTGTCGACGGGGTCGGCCTCGCCCGTGAGCATCGACTCGTCGAGCTGCAGCCCGCGGCCATCGCGCACGACGCCGTCGGCGGGGACCTGATCGCCGGCGCGGAGGACGAGGATGTCATCCTCCACCACGTCGGCGGGGGCGATCTGCACCTCCGAGCCGTCGCGCCGCACCCGGGCCCGGGGGGCGTTGAGCAGGGCGAGCTTGTCGAGCGCCGCCTTGGCACGGAACTCCTGCACGCACCCGATGATCGAGTTCGCGAACGCGGCGAAGCCGAAGAGGGCGTCCTGCCACCGGCCCAGCACGAACAGGATGAAGAAGCAGCCGAACACGATGCCGTTGAACAACGTGAAGACGTTCGCGCGGACGATGTTCCACACGCTCCGGCTGGTGTCGGCGGTGAAGGCGTTGGTGCGTCCGGCGGCCACGCGCTCCGCGACATCCGCCGCCCTCAGGCCCGTCTCGAGATCGGTGTCGTCGATCGCGTCGCCGGCCGGGACGGCGACCGCCGCCGCGGGTGCATCGGCGTCGGGCGAGGCGGGCATGGTGAGAGAGTAGCGGTCAGCCGGTGCCGGTTGACGCGGCGCACATCGTCGGGCGCCGCGTCAACGTCTCCCGGGCTCCGCTCACCCCTTCGTCGATCCCGCCAAGAGACCTCTGACGAAGAATCTCTGGAGCGAGAAGAACACCAGGAGTGGGACCACCAGTGACACGAACGCGCCGGCCGTCAGACGCTGCCAGTCCTGTCCTCGCGAGCCGACGAGCTCGGCCAGACGCTGAGTCAGCGGAGCGACGTCCTGCGTGCCCCCCGAGAAGATGAGGGCGACCAGGAGGTCGTTCCAGACCCACAGGAACTGGAAGATCGCGAAGGACGCGATGGCCGGCACGGCCAGGGGCAGCACGATCCGGAAGAAGATCTGGCTGTGCGAGGCGCCGTCCACTCGCGCGGCCTCGATGACATCGCCGGGGATCTCGTGGATGAAGTTGTGCAGCAGGAAGATCGCCAGCGGGAGGGCGAAGATTGTGTGCGCGATCCAGACCGGCAGGTAGTTCTGCTCGGGGATGATCGGGATGAGGTCGTGCAGCCAGACCTGCGCGGGGCGCAGCCACGTGGAGAAGAACTGCAGCAGGGGCACGAGTGCCATCTGCAGCGGCACGATCTGCAGCGCGAAGACGAGGATGAACAGCACGTTCGCACCGCGGAACTTGATCCACGCGAACGCATACGCCGCCATGCAGGCGATGACCAGCGGGAAGATCGTGGCGGGGATGGCGATGGCCAGCGAGTTGACGAAGTACGCCCCGAGCTGAGGTGCCGACTGCGACGGGGAGAAGAGGACGTCGCGATAGTTGTCGAGTGTGAAGCCGGGGTTCTGGAAGATCGTCCACCAGCCGGTGGTTTGGATCAGCTCGGCCGGGCGGAACGAGGAGATGAAGAGCCCGAAGGTCGGGATCGTCCAGATCACCGCGATGGCGATGGCGGCGGCGGTGGCCCAGGGCGACGTGAGACGACGCTTGATGCGCCCGGTCTTGGTGTCGCGGGCGGCTTCCTCGAAACCGGTGTCCTTGGATCCCTCGACCGGAAGATCGACGGGGGCGACGCTGCTCATCGGATCTCCCTCTGCTTGCGAAGAATGTTGACGTTGTAGATGACGATCGGGAGCACGAGGAGGAAGAGGATGACGGCCAGCGCCGATCCTCGTCCGACCTCGCTCGCGCGGAAGGCCTGGGTGTACATCTCGTTGGCCACGACCGAGGTGTTGAAGTTTCCGGCGGTCATGGTGCGGACGATGTCGAACACCTTCAGGGTGGCGATGGAGATGGTCGTCAGCACCACCACGAGCGAGCCGCGGATGCCCGGGATGGTGACGTTGAAGAAGCGCTGCCAGGCGTTCGTGCCGTCCAGCTGCGCGGCTTCGATCTGTTCGGTCGGGATGCCCTTGATGGCCGCGCTGAGGACGACCATGGCGAATCCGGTCTGGATCCAGATCATCACGACGATCAAGAGGAACGTGTTGAGGGGGTCGGCCTGGAGCCACTGGACCGGGTCGCCGCCGAAGGCGGTGACGATGCCGTTGAGCAGACCGATCTGCTCGCGGTCACCCGAGCGGTACTCGTACACGAACCGCCAGATGATGCCGGCGCCGACGAAGCTGATGGCCATCGGCATGAAGACGAGCGCCTTGTAGTAGCGCTCGCCGCGCGACTTGTCGATGAACACCGCGTACGCGAGTCCGAGCGCCGTGGCGAGGGTCGGAACCAGCAGCACCCAGATGACGGTGTTGATCAGGGTCCGGATGGCGGCGGGCTGGGTGAACATCCAGATGAAGTTGTCCCAGCTGAAGTTGCCGCTGTTGTCGACGAACGCCAGACCCGTGGTGCGGATCGCCGGCCAGATCAGCCCGATCGCCAGAAGGATGATCGCGGGGGCGAGGAAGCCGACGAGCTGCCAGTAGTCGCGCCCCTTCTTCGGGGCCCGGTCGATGAAGAAGACCAGCAGGCCCACGATGGCGGCGAACACGGCCAGTCCCATCACGACCTGCAGGATCTTCCCCAGAAGATCGGCGGTGGTCATTGATCACGATCCTTTCTTCGTCGTTGAAGTGCGCGCGACGCGGTCGCGCCTCCCCGTCGACCGGGGATGGGCCGGGGGTGGAGCCGCGTGTGCTCCACCCCCGGCCGATGTCATGCGATCAACCTGCTCAGCTGCTCGGCCAGCTGGATTCGATGGCGTCCACCGTCTCCTGCGTGCTCTGACCGGTCACCCAGGCGACCACACCGCGCCAGAAGGAGTCGGCACCCACCGCACCGGGCATGAGGTCCGAGCCGTCGAAGCGGAAGGTGGTCTCGGGATCCTGCAGGATCTCGATCGACTGCACCAGCAGCTCGCTCGACGCGTTCTCCGGGTCGACGCCGGTGTTGGCGCTGATCACGCCGCCGAGGCTGACGCGGTTGTTCGCCCAGGTGTCGCTGGACAGGTAGGCGCGGACCGCCTCGACCTCTTCGGCGTCACGGAAGGCGACCGGGAACTCGCCGCCACCGGTCACCGACAGCGGGTCGCCGGCGGTCGCCGGCGGGGTGAGGAACCCGAACACGTCGCCGTCGGAGGCGACGACGACGTCGTCACCGCCCTCGGCGTTCCAGAAGGTCTCGTAGAACGAGGCCTGGTGGTGCAGCGAGCACTCCCCATCGAGGATGGGCAGACCCGCCGTCTGGAAGGCCTCGGTCACGAGGGTCGACACGTCGCCGATGCCGCCGTTGACGTAATCCTCGTTCTTGAGGTACTCACCCACGGCGTCGAAGGCCTCGACGATGCGGGGGTCGTTGAACGGGATCTCATGGGTGACCCACTGGTCGTAGACCTCGGGGCCGTGCAGGCGCAGCACCCAGTCCTCGATCCAGTCGGTGGCCGGCCAGCCCGTGGCGTCCGCCGACTCCAGACCCACGCACCACGGCTTCTGACCGGTGGCCGCGATCTCGTCCGACAGGGTGCGCAGCTCGTCGAGGGTCGCGGGGATCTCCCATCCGTTCTCCTCGAACTGCGCCGGCGAATACCAGACGTAGCCCTTGATGCTCGCCATCAGCGGTGCGGCATAGAACGTGCCGTCATACGTGCCGTAGGTCTTCCAGTCCTCCGACCACCACTCGTCGACGTTGGCCTCCACCGCCTCGGAGGCGGGAATGAGCCAGCCGCCCTCGGCGAGGCGCGCCAGGAGACCCGGCTGCGGCACGATGCCGATGTCGGGCGCGTTGCCGCCCTCGGCGAGCACCGCGATCTGCGCCTCGAACTCACCCGAGCCCTGGTATTCGATGTTGATACCGGTGCACTGGGCGAAGTCGCTCCACGACTCCACGAGGCGGTCGGCCTCGAGGTCGAGGATCGTGCCGCCGATGGTGACCTCGGCGCCGTCGAAGGTGCCGTACTCCTCATAGGGAGCGCAGTCCACGTCCTCATCTGCGGCGATGTCGCCCGTACACGCCGACAGCGCGAGGGCGGAAACACCGAGGGCCGCGACGGCTGTGACGACGCGACCCGTTTTTCCGAATCTCATTTTGCCTCCTCATCGAGCGGCCCCCGCCGTCCGCAGAGCGCGGATGTCGGGTCGGGAACCGATTCCAGGATCACGCTACGTGATGCGACGTTGGGTTCACAACGCGAATTGATCACGACTCGGTAACCGATACGGACACTGGTGGCGCCGGTGAATTCGCGCGTTGCAAGATGATGTGGAAACGGTTCCAGGCCGTGCGGTATCCTACCGCTCCGTCGAGGAGGAGGGTCGCTCGCGATGAAGGGGATCGCCGATGTCGCCCGCCTCGCCGGTGTGTCGAAATCGACCGCGAGTCGGGCTCTCACCGGCGCGGGCTACGTCTCAGCCGCCACCCGCGATCGGGTTCAGCGGGCCGCCGCGGAACTCGGCTACGTCGCCTCGACCCACGCGGTCAGCCTCGTCACCGGGCGTACGCGCAACGTCGGCGTCGTCATGCCCTACGTGAACCGGTGGTTCTTCGCCGAGGTGCTGGAGGGGATCCAGGATGCGCTCCTGCAGGAGGGTCTGAACCTCACCCTCTACGACGCGCGCCCCGGCACCCCGGGCCGTCGGCGTCTCTTCGAGGACTTCCTCGCGCGGAAGCAGTTCGACGGGCTGATCGCCGTCGGACTCGAGCCCGAGGATGCCGAGCTTCAGCGCCTTCGCACCGTCGGCAAGCCGGTGGTCAGCATCGTCGGCGAGGCCGAGGGCCTGAGCGTGATCGCCCTCGACGACCAGCATGCGGCGCGCCGCGCCACCGAGCACCTGATCGCGCTCGGTCATCGTCGCGTCCTGTTCCTCGGCGGCGGTGCGCCCGATGGTTCCCGGCTGCACGGATCCGATGTCGAACGCGTGCGCGTGGACGGGTATCGGCAGGCGATGGCCGAGGCGGGTCTCGCCGACGAGGCCGTGCATGTGATCTCACCTCTGACGCTTCCCGCCGGCTACGGCGCGGCGGTCGATGTGCTCGGATCGCGCGAGCGCCCGACCGCCATCGTGGGCGTCTGCGACGAAGTGGCGATCGGGGCGATCATCGCCGCGCGCCGGCTCGGCATCCAGGTGCCCAACGACCTCAGCGTGGTCGGTATCGACGACCACGAGTACGCGGAGATGTTCGCACTCACCACCCTGCACCAGTCGCCGCGCGAGCAGGGAACCGATGCGGTGCGCACTCTCCTCGAGCACCTCGCAGACCCGCAGCGACCGCCCTCGGTCGTCCGCCTGCAGGCTCGGCTCGTCGTGCGCAACTCCAGTGGACCGGTGAACCCGCGGCGCTCCGCCGCCGTCGCCGACGCCGGCTTCAGCCGTCACCTTTCGCCGGGGTGAGCGCGGCGACGGTCGGCGGGCACGAGAAAGGGCCCGGGATGTGACATCCCGGGCCCTTTCGCGGGTCGGTCGCGAGTCGGCGCCTTCCCACGCGGATGTCTCGATACGCCGCTTGCGGCGGCTCCTCGATCCGAGCGCAGCCGAGTCGACGCGCATTGCGCGCGCATCGACCCGGCTCAGCTCACTTCAGGGTGACGGTCGCGCCGGCCTCTTCGAGAGCGGCCTTGGCCTTGTCGGCGGTCTCCTTGTTGGCGCCCTCGAGGACGGCCTTGGGGGCACCGTCGACGACAGCCTTCGCCTCGCCGAGGCCGAGCGAGGTGAGCTCGCGGACGACCTTGATGACCTGGATCTTCTTGTCGCCGACCGACTCGAGGACGACGTCGAAGGAGTCCTTGACCTCTTCCTCTTCGGCGGGCGCGCCACCGGCGGGGGCGCCGGCAGCGGCGACCGCGACGGGAGCGGCGGCGGTGACGTCGAAGGTCTCCTCGAAGGCCTTGACGAACTCGGACAGCTCGATGAGCGTGAGCTCCTTGAACGCGTCGAGCAGCTCCTCAGTGCTGAGCTTTGCCATGATGTTTCTCCTTGTTGGGTGGTTTTGTCAGCCGCGCCCGTATCAGGCCGCGGACTCCTGCTTCTCGCGCAGCGCGTCGACCGTGCGAACGGCCTTCGACGGCAGTGCGTTGAAGACGTAGGCCGCCTTGGTCAGCGAGGCCTTCATCGCACCGGCGAGCTTCGCCAGCAGGACTTCACGGCTCTCGAGATCGGCGAGCTTGTTGACCTCCTCCGCGGTGAGGGGGTTTCCGTCGAAGAAACCGCCCTTGACCACCAGGAGGGGGTGTGCCTTGGCGAAGGCACGCAGACCCTTCGCGACGGCGACCGGGTCACCGTGCACGAACGCGATGGCCGACGGACCCTTGAGGTCGTCGTCGAGCCCCGTGACCCCCGCGTTGCCCGCGGCGATCTTGGTCAGCGTGTTCTTCACCACGGCGTATTCCGCATCCTGACGGATGTTGTTGCGGAGCTCTTTGAGCTCGGCAACCGTCAGGCCGCGGTACTCGGTGAGCAGTACGGCGGTCGAGTCCTCGAATTGCTTCGTGAGCTCGGCGACCGATGCTTCCTTCTGCGCCATGGCCACTCCTTGTTCGCCCCGCGAGCGGACCCGCGGGGTGGGGATGAGACGCTCCGCGGTGGCGGGGCGTCGACCGGAGACATCCGCTCTTCCCGCACGGCAAACAAAAACGCTCCGGCGCAAGCGCACGGAGCGTCATCCTGGAAGGAATCCTTCGTGTCACCTGCGCGGGCCCCTGTGTTCACAGTGCTTCGATCTCGGTGCGCATGCGCACGTCGATGACCGGCGGTCTTCGGCACGCTCCAGTCTACGCACCCCCCTCCCTCTCACCAAATCCCCCTCTCTCCCTCTTTCCCTCTCACCAAATCCCCCCTCTCCCTCTTTCCCTCTCCCCCTCTCCCCCTCTCCCCCGTCACATCCCGGCCCCCGTCGCCGAACCCACCCCTTCCTGCCGATCCCACCCCTTCCGCACGCGACGAAAGGGTGGGTTCGGCAGGAGAGGGTGGGTTCGGGACAGAGAGATCGGTAGCGCACCCTCAACGGCCGGGCGCTCGGATCCCGAACGAGGCCAGTCGCCGCGCGAGAGCGGCCGCCGTATCGATGTGCTCGTCCTCCCATCGGGCGAGCCGCCACTGCGTGACCCCTCGCACGAGGTCCTCGCGCTGCTTCTCCCGCAGCACGATCTCCTCGATTGAGCGTCGGGATCGGATCTGCTCATCGAGGTATTTGGTCTTGCCGTCGAACTCCCCGAACGCCTTCTCGTCAGGAAGGCCGATGTCGATCCACGCCATGCCGCCGGGAATCGCCACCGGCACCTGCAACTCGATCCGCTGAAAGCCCAGCGCGACGAGGTGGATCCGACTGACGCTCTCGCCGGATGACTCGGCGCGGCCGTCCGCGAAGGCGATGCTCTCCCGCGCCGCGACGACCCCTCTGCCGCCGCGCGGCAGGAGCGCGACCTGCTCCCGCTTCCATTCGCGGGCGAAGTCTCCGTCGTACGAGCGAGGCCCGCCCGACACCCGGAGGAGCGCGGCATCGGCGGCGGCGACGGCCGCCCTGTGCGGCACACTTCGGGCGAGATCCCGCACCGTGCGCTCGAGGGTTGTGCAACGGTGACCGTGGCGCTCCGTGACGTCGGAACCGGGCACGGAACCCTCGTGACGGAAGACGTCGGGGGCGCTCCGCCTCTCCCTGTCGCCGACGACCACGTGGACCCGTCGCGGAGACACCCGATAAAGGGGGAGGCCGTGGAGCACCGCTGCCGACGGCCCGGCGAAGACCGGGCGGTCGCCCCGCGCGTCCCGCCCCACCGCGATGACATGTCCGAGGTGACGACCCTCGGGCCACAGCGACGCCCAGTCCTCGCGACGCATGAACCAGCCGCGTCGGACGCGATGCAGCGATTCCGCGTCGAGTGCTGCGGTGATCGCGCGGGCGCTCCAGCCATCCGCGATCAGAGAAGCGCGCGAGTGGAGCATCGAAGAAACGTCGTCGAAGGAGGCGGCGCGGCGCATGGCCGACATCCTGCGCGCGGCCGGCCTCTTCCGCACGACCTTTCGGTCGATCGGTGGAGAAGGCGCGCGACGGCGTCCTTGTGCAGGAGAGGTCGGTCGCCGAACCCACCCTCTCTTGCCGACCCCACCCCGAAAGAACGCGCGGAAAGGGTGGGTTCGACAGCAAAGGGTGGGTTCGACAGCAAGGGGTGAGTTCGGGGCGAGCGCAGCGGGCGAGGCGCGCGCGACGCGCCGGGCGCGGCGCGCCGCACGCGTCGCGGCCCCGGGTTACCCTCGAACGCGTGACCCCCGAACTCGCCGCCCGCATCGTCGCGGACTCCCGCGACCGGGTGGCCTGGGTGCGCGCCCGCTCCCGCGGGATCACGGCGACGGATGTCGCCGCGCTCACCTCCGAGCGAGTGATCCCCCGCGCCGCGGACGCCAAGCTGATGGGCTCCGGCTTCTCGGGGAACGCCTACACCGCTCACGGCCGCGTTCGGGAGCCCGAGATCGCGGCGTGGGTGGCGGCGACCCACGGCATCCGTCCCTCCTCGGCCCTCTTCCACGCCGAGATCGAAAAGCGCCACCTCGCCACCCCCGACGGCATCGTCGTCGACCCGGCGGGCCGCGTCACCCTCGCCGAGATCAAGACCACCAAGAAAGCGTGGCGGAGCATCCCACGCTCCTACCTCCGGCAGGTCTGGTGGCAGCAGCACGTCATCGGCGCCGAACGCACCCTCGTGGTGTGGGAGGAGCACGACGGCTTCGTGCCCGTCGGCGACGAGCCGCGCTGCGCCTGGGTCGACCGCGACGACGCCGAGATCGCCCGCCTCGTGCGCCTCGCGACAGCGCTCATCGACGAGCTCTACCGCCGCACGCAGTTGTCGAAGGCGGAGCGGATGACTCTTCCACCCGCCCCCGCACGCCAGCCGTACCGCGCCCTGGCCCTCGCGGACTGACCCTGCGCTGACGCCCCCGCCGCACGACTCTCCGGAGCGTGGTCACCGAAGCGTGGTCATCGGAGCGCGGTCACCGCAGCGTGGTCACCGTGCGCGTCTCGGCGTTCCAGATGCGGAGTCCCTCGATGCTGCCTTCGTGCGGGTGCAGATCGAGCACCTCGACCGCGGCCCCGAGGTCGGACAGCGCGACCCGGCGTGCCATCGTGAGGTGCGGCGACCAGGCATCGGGGGCGGAGGTGGCGTAGCGCTCCTCGGAAGGGCCGACGAGCTCCGCGACGCGCCGGTGGAGCGCAGCGAGGTCGGCGGTCATCACCACCTGCCAGCTCACCACCGCGTGGCTCCGCCACGGGAAGAGCAGCACACCACCCAGGCGCAACCGCTGCGGCAGCAGATGCACGACCTCGCCCAGGCCTTCGAGCGCCGGATTGTCGCGCACGGCGAGGGTGATGTGCGGCCGATTGCTCGCTCCGGTGTGACGGGCGGCGCTCGGCAGCCCTGCATCGACGAGCCGCTGCCACGCCTCCCGGGCCAGTGTCTCGGTCGCGGCATCCGGCAGCACCTCGATACTGATCACCCCACCATCCTCCCGTGGACGGGAACAGATGATGGTTGATGCAAATCAACTTCTCCAGTATAGTTGACGCGCATCAACCATATGGAGGAACGATGACGAGCACGGATGCCACGACCGAGACCAGAACCGGAGTGATCAAGGCCCTGATCGGTCTCCTCCTCGGCATGTTCGTGTCGATGCTGGCGTCGACCGTCGTCTCCACCTCGCTTCCGGTCATCGTCCACGACCTCAACGGCGACCAGACCGCCTACACCTGGGTCGTCACGGCGACCCTTCTGACCACCGCGATCTCGACGCCGATCTGGGGGAAGCTCGCCGACCTGTTCAACCGGAAGCTCCTCATCCAGATCGCGATCGCGATCTTCGTGCTCGCCACCGCGGCCGCCGGGTTCTCGCAGAACCCCGAGACCCTCATCGCCTTCCGCGCTCTTCAGGGGATCGGCGCGGGCGGGCTCGCCGCGCTCAGCCAGGTGATCATGGCCGACATCATCAGCCCGCGCGAGCGCGGCCGCTACATGGGGCTCTTCGGCGCCGTGATGGCCGTCGCAACGATCGGCGGCCCGCTGCTCGGCGGGGTCATCACCGACGCCTTCGGCTGGCGCTGGAACTTCTTCGTCGCGCTTCCGGTCGCCGTCGCCGCCCTGGTGATCCAACAACGGACGCTCCACCTCCCCGAGCGCGCCCCCCGCCGGGTGCGGATCGACTATCTCGGCATCGTGCTGCTGAGCACCGCAGTGTCGCTGCTGCTCATCTGGGTGACCAACGCCGGCACCGCGTTCGACTGGTGGAGCACGCCGACCGTGGTGATGGTCGGCGGGGCGATCCTCGCCGCAGTGGCGTTCGTGGTGGTGGAGCTCCGCTCGCCCGAGCCCCTCATCCCGCTGCGCCTCTTCAGCAGCGCCACCTTCACCCTCGCGGTCATCGCCTCCATCGCCACCGGCATCGCCATTTTCGGCACGACGGTGTTCCTCAGCCAGTACATGCAGATGGCGCGCGGCGCGACGCCCACCGAGGCGGGAGTCATGACCATCCCGATGATCGCCGGGCTCCTCCTCGCCTCGGTGGTCATCGGCGCCCTCATCACCCGTCACGGACATTGGAAGCCCTATCTCGTCGTCGGGGGCGTGCTCCTGACCGCCGGTTCGTTCCTCCTCTCGACGATCCACTACGACACGAACTTCGCCCTGGTCTCGCTGTACATGTTCCTGTTGGGCGCGGGCGTCGGCATGACGATGCAGAACCTCGTCCTGATCGTGCAGAACACCGCCGACCCGACCCAGATGGGAGTGGCGAGCTCGGGTGTGACGTTCTTCCGAAGCCTCGGCGGCACCCTCGGGGTGTCGGTCATGGGGGCCGCTCTCGCAAGCCAAGCCACGACCCTCACGACCGATCGCCAGGGCGAGATCGGGGCGGCGATCGCTGCTCTGGGCGACCAGGGCGCACGCATCGCGCAGGAGCTGCAGTCCGGAGCGATCCCGCAGGTGTCCGCGCTCCCCGAGAGCCTCCGGATCATCTTCGAGGACATCTACGCCCAGTCGATCGCGCACTCGTTCCTGATCGCCGTGCCCGTGGCGATCGTGAGCCTCATCGCGATCGTGTTCCTGCCGAACACCCCGTTGACACGGATGACGACGACCGAGCGGATCGCGGCGAGCGAGGCCGACCTCGCCACGGTCTCCACAAGCGGGGGGATGGACGCCCTCTCGGCGACCGGCACCGTCCCGACGGCGCCGTCCGCCGACGCCGATCACGGAACCCGACGCCGCTAGTGTCGACCGTGATGAGTGACCACGACGCCGCTCCCCCCTCCGATGCGCGCGCAGCGCGCACCGAGGCGGTGCGCGCGCTCGAGGCGGAGTTCAGCGCGCTCATCACTCAGGTGCGCCGCATCGTCAGCGAGAACGCCGAGCGGGTGAGCCCGGGACTCCTGCCCGCCGCCTATAAGGTCTTCACCACGATCGTCCGACTTGAGCGGGTCACCCAGTCGGCGCTGGCGGAGACCCTCGTGGCCGACAAAGGACAGATCAGCCGGACGGTGAAGGAGCTCGAAGACCTCGGGCTCATCGGGCGAGAGCCCGACCAGACCGATCGCCGCTCGAGCATCCTCTTCCCCACGCCCTTCGGGCTCGAGCGGCTCGCCGCCGCCCGAGCACCGCAGGAGAGCAGCCTCCTCGAGGCGCTGGAGGAGTGGTCGGTCGACGACATCCGCACACTCACCCGGCTCCTCCACGCCCTGACCGCGCGCGAGCGGCCCTGAGCGTCCGGTCCCGATCCGGTCCGCCGGCTACTTCGAGCTGAACGCCGCGTCGAAGAGCTGATGCGGGGGCGTGATCTCGGCGAGCTTCCGCACGAACGCCAGCGCCTCCGGTGCCCCCACGAGACGGTCCATGCCGGCGTCTTCCCATTCGACGCTCGTGGGTCCGTCGTACCCGATCGCGTTGAGCGCGCGGAAGATCGGCTCCCACGGCACCGCTCCGTGACCGGTCGAGACGAACGTCCAGCCGCGGCGCGGGTTCGACCACGACAGGTGCGACCCGAGGACGCCGTTGCGACCATCGAGGTTCGTCACCGACTCCTTGCAGTGGACGTGATAGATCCGGTCGGCGAAGTCGAGGACGAAGGCCACGCTGTCCAGCTGCTGCCACACGAAGTGCGACGGGTCGAAGTTGAACCCGAAGCTCTCGCGGTGACCGATCGCCTCCAGCGTGCGCTTCGCCGTCCAGTAGTCGTAGGCGATCTCCGATGGGTGCACCTCGAGGGCGAAGCGAACCCCCTCCTCCTCGAACACATCGAGGATCGGGTTCCAGCGCGCCGCGAAGTCGGCGTATCCGGCGTCGATCATCTCGTCCGAGGCCGGGGGGAACATCGCGACGTATTTCCAGATCGCTGAGCCGCTGAAGCCGTTGACGGTGGTCACACCCAGCCGCGCCGCCATCCGCGCCGTGTCCTTCAGATCGTCGGCCGCACGCTGCCGCACGCCCTCGGGGTCGCCGTCGCCCCACACCCGGTCGGAGAGGATGTCGCGGTGGCGCTGATCGATGGGGTCGTCGCAGACGGCCTGACCGGTGAGGTGATTCGAGATCGCGAAGACCGACAGGCCGTTGCGCTCGAGGATGTCGCGGCGGGACTGGACGTACTCCGCGTCATCCCATCGCGAGACATCCAGGTGGTCGCCCCAGCAGGCGATCTCCAGCCCGTCGTAACCCCACTCGCCGGCGAGACGCGCGACCTCCTCGAAGGGAAGATCGGCCCACTGCCCCGTGAACAATGTGATCGGCCGTGCCATGTTCGGTCCTTTCTGAAGAATGTCGGATGACTCTGATGCGTCGTTCGACCGCTCAGGCGGTCGCCTGCCATCGGCCGTCAGCGGCCGAGGAGCGCTCGACGGCGTCGAGGACGCGCTGCACATGAAGTCCGTCCGCGAAGGACGGCCGCGGCTCGGTCCCCTCGACGATCGCGCCGACGAAGTCGACGACCTGGTGGCTGAATCCGTGCTCGTAGCCGAGCATGTGGCCGGTCGGCCACCACGGCCCGACGTACGGGTGCCCCGGCTCGGTGACGAGGATGCGGCGGAAGCCCTGCTCGGTCTCGGGGAGCGTCGCGTCGTAGTACTCGAGTTCGTTCAATCGCTCGAGGTCGAACGACAGCGCCCCTTTCGAACCCGAGACCTCGATCCGGAGGGCGTTCTTCCGGCCGGTGCGGAACCGGGTCGCCTCGAAGGAGGCCAGCGCCCCCGACGACAGCCGTCCGGTGAACAGCGCCACGTCGTCGACGGTGACGGCCCCTCGTTCGGCGCCGGCGGTGCCGGAGAGGCCGACTCCCTCGGCCATCACGGGGCGCTCCGACACCAGCGTCTCGAGGATGCCCGAGACACGCTCGACGGTCTGTCCGGTGATGTACTCGGTGAGGTCGATGGCGTGGGCGCCGATGTCTCCGAGCGAGCCGGAGCCGGCGACATCCTTCTGCAGACGCCACGTGAGGGGGGCGTTCTCGTCAGCGAGCCAGTCCTGCAGGTATTCCGCCCGCACCTGCCGGATGTCTCCGAGCCGACCTTCGGCGACGAGCTGCCGCGCGAAGGTGGTCGCGGGGACGCGCCGGTAGGTGAACCCCACCATGGAGCGGACGCCCGAGCGGGCGGCCTCGTCGGCGGCCGCGGTCATCGCCTCGGCTTCGGCGACGGTGTTGGCGAGCGGCTTCTCGCACATCACGTGCTTGCCGGCTCGGAGAGCCGCAATCGCGATCTCGGCGTGGGTGTCACCGGGCGTGACGATGTCGACGATGTCGATGTCGCTGCGGGCGATCACCTCCCGCCAATCGGTGGCGCCCTCGCGCCACCCCCACTTCTGGGCCGACTCCTCGGTGCGGCCGGGATCACGCCCGACCACGACCTGCATGACCGGCTCCGCCGGCAGGTCGAAGAATCGCGGGGCCACCCGCCATCCCTGTGAGTGCGCGGCTCCCATGAAGCCGTGCCCGATCATGGCGACGCGGAGTTCTCGGCCCACGCGATGCTCCTCTCAAGTGGCGGGGGCGCCCGACGAGACGTCGGGCACCCCCGGGTAGCGGATCAGGACTCGAACGACAGATCGATGAACTGGTCGACATTCTCCTTGGTCACGACCGGTGCGTCGAGGACGACGCGGTTCGGGACGCTCGGAGTGACGAGGTCACCGACGGTCTTCGACTGCGCGATCAGACGGGCGAGCGCGATGCCGTCGGCCGCCTGGGTCGACGGGTAGATGACCGTCGCCTTCAGCACCGAGTCATCCGCTTCGATGGCCTCCATAGCGTTCCGGGAGCCGGCGCCGCCCATCATGATGAACTCGTCGCGGCCGGCGGCCTCGATGGCGGCCAGGACCCCGATGCCCTGGTCGTCGTCGTGGTTCCAGATCGCGTCGATCTGCGGGTTGGCCGCGAGCAGCTGCGAAGCGGCCGCTTCACCACCGGCGACGGTGAAGTCCGCCGCGACGCGCGCGGAGACCTCGAGACCGCAGTCCGACAGCGCGTCGGCGAAGCCCTGGGAACGGTCCTGCGTCAGGGGCAGGGAGTCGATACCGGCGATCTCGGCGACCACCGCGTCGGGGTTGTCGCCGACCTGCTCGCAGATGTACGTGCCGGCGCTGACGCCCATGCCGTAGTTGTCGCCGAGGATCGTGGTCCGCGCGGCGAACGGGCTGGAGAACTCACGGTCGACGTTGATGACGGGGATCCCCGCCTGCATCGCCTCGATGGCCACCTCGGTGAGCGCGGCGCCATCGGTGGGAAGCAGCACGATGGCGTCGACGCCGTCGTTGATGAAGGTCTCGACCGCGGCGATCTGGGCGTTGGCGTCGTTCGTACCCTCGGCGACACGAAGCTCCACGTCGTCGAAGCTCTCCGCCGCCGCCTGGGCGCCGGAGTTGATGGCGCCGAGCCAGCCATGGTCGGCGGCGGGACCGGAGAACCCGATGACGACCGTGTCGCCGCTCTCCGCGTTCTCCTCGACGGACGTCCCCTGGTCGACCACGTTCTCCTCGTCGGCGCCCGTGCCGGTACATCCGGCGAGCAGGCCCATGGAAGCCACGATCGCGGTGCCGGCGACGATGAACCGTGCCCGCCCCTTCGCAAGTGTGCGCATTCTTTTCCTCCTTGAATGTGATGCAGCAACGACAGCTGGTTCTTCGCTGCTCGGGCATCCGAAGGAATCCACGCTGACGGTGGGACTGTAGCAGTTAGGTGCCGGGTGTTGTCCACCTTTTGTTCGCGAGTCCGTCAAAAGTAGGGATGTCACGGAGCACAAGCACGTGTTATGTTCGCCCGGTGATCAAAGATGACCATGATCTGTCATTACTCGACGTGCGAGGGGTGACGAAGAGCTTCGCCGGGGTCCGCGCGCTTCGCGGCGTTGATCTCACTGTCCGCGCGGGCGAGGTCCACTGCGTCCTCGGCCAGAACGGTGCCGGCAAGTCCACGCTCATCAAGACCCTCGCTGGAGTCCATCGCCCCGACGAGGGAAGCATCGTCTGGCGCGGGGAGGCGGTCGAGATCGCCGACCCCGAGGCCGCGCTCGCCCTCGGCATCGCCACGATGTACCAGGAGCTCGACGTGGTCGACGGGCTCACGATCGCGGAGAACATCTTCCTCGGACACGAACTCGCCCGTGGGGGCTTCACCCGTCGCTCCGAGGCGGCGCAGAAGACCCGCGAAATCCTTCAGCGGCTGGGGCACGGTCAGCTGTCGCCGCACACCGAGGTCGGGGAACTCAGCGCGGCCAACAAGCAGATCGTCAGTATGGCGCGCGCCCTCTCGCACGACATCAAGCTCATCATCATGGACGAGCCGTCCGCGGTGCTCGACACCGAGGAAGTGCGGAACCTCTTCCATGTCGTCAGGGAGTTGACGGCCGCCGGTATCGCCGTGGTGTACATCACCCACCGGCTCGAGGAGATCCGTCAGATCGGCGATCGCATCACGGTCCTGAAGGACGGCCGCACGATGGCCACCGGACTGCCGGTCGCCGACACCCCGACCGCAGAGCTGATCCGGTTGATGACCGGGCGTGAGGTGGCCAACGTCTTCCCGCCCGCCACCCCCATCGCCGCCGACGCCCCAGTCGTTCTGGACGTGCAGGGCCTCGGCCTGGCGGGGGTGTTCGAAGGTGTCTCGTTCCAGGTCCGCGCCGGCGAGATCGTCGGACTCGCGGGTCTCGTCGGCTCGGGGCGGTCGGAGATCGTTGAGACGGTCTACGGGGCGCGGAGGGCCACCGCGGGCACCGTCCGCGTCGGTGATCAAGTGATCCGGCGCGGATCGGTGTCCGCCGCCGTGGCTGCGGGAATGGGATTGTCGCCCGAGGAGCGCAAGAGCCAGGGTCTGGTGCTCGACGAGCCGATCTACATGAATGTGACGCTTTCCAGCATGGGTCGCTTCGCCCGAGCCGGGTTCCTGAATCAGCGACGCGAACGCTCCGTCGCCAGCGAGCAGATCGATGCGCTCGAACTCCGCCCCGCCGATCCCGATCGTCCGGCCGCGACACTGTCGGGCGGCAACCAGCAGAAGATCCTCCTCGCCCGCTGGCTGGTCCACGGGACGCGAGTGCTCCTCCTCGATGAGCCGACGCGTGGCGTCGACGTCGGCGCCCGGAGCGAGATATACGGCTTGATCCGCCGGCTGGCGGCCGCCGGCAACGCGATCGTGATCATCTCCAGCGAGATCGAGGAGGTGCTCGGGCTTTCCGACACCGTGCTCGTCGTCGCCGACGGTCGCGTTCTCACCACTCTTCCCGCCTCCGAGATCGACGAGCACGGCGTGCTCGACCTCGTCATGAAAGGACAAGCCGCGTGAGCGAGCAGCGTACCGTCACCGAAATGCCCGCCTCCGGCAGTCCCTCCCCGACCACCGGAACGGCACCGACGCAAGAGTCGCAGCCGGCTTGGCGGCGCGTGATGTCGGGATCCGTCGGCCGGAACCTCGGCCTGGTGCTCGCCCTCCTCCTGCTCGTCGTGGTGGGTGCGGTCACCGCTCCCGATACGTTCACGAGCCTCGACAACATGCTGACGATCCTTCGACAGGCGTCGATCATCGGTGTCATCAGCATCGGGATGACTCTCGTCATCATCTCCGGGGGCATCGACCTCTCCGTTGGCGCGCTGATGGGCCTGGCGTCCGTCGTCGCCACACTCGCAGCCGTGCAGGATCTGGCCGATCAGCTCCACTGGTCGGTGATGATCCTCATCGCCTTGGCCGTCGGCGCCGGTGCCGGTCTCGTCAACGGCATCGTCATCGCCTACGGCAAGGTCGTGGCCTTCATGGCGACGCTGGCAATGCTCGTCGCCGCTAGAGGCCTCGCCGAGATCCTCGCGGAACGCCGCACCCTCGTCGTGGAGGAGCGGGGATTCATCACCTTCATGAACATGGACCTCCTCGGCGTCGACATCCTGATCTGGATCTTCGCCGTCGTGGCGGCGCTCGGGTGGGTGCTGCTCAACCGCACCACCTTCGGCCGTCGCACCGTCGCCATCGGAGGCAACCGCGAGGCGGCTCGCCTCGCGGGTATCAACGTCAAGCGGCACACCATGTGGCTCTACGTCATCTCCGGCCTCACCGCAGGTATCGCCGCCGTGATGATCCTCGGCCGCACGACCGCCGGCACCTCGACGCACGGCTTGCTGTACGAACTCGACGCGATCGCCGCCGTCGTCGTCGGCGGCACCCTTCTCATCGGCGGCCGCGGAACAGTGACCGGCACGGTGTTCGGAGTGCTGATCTTCGCCACCCTCACGAACGTGTTCGTGCAGAACAACCTCAACTCCTCGGTGCAAGCGGTCGTCAAGGGCGTGATCATCGTGGTCGCGGTGCTCCTCCAGCAGCGGTTCGCGCGGCCCACCGGCCGCGCTACGTGACCGGCGGCCGGCAGTTGTGCGCGACACTGGAAGTGTGGCGAGGATGACCAGCGACTCACCGGCTGCCAGCGGCGTCAGCGAGATCTTCCAGCTGCTGCGCGACGGAGTGCCGCGCACCCGCGCCGATCTCGCCAAGACCACCGGGCTCGCTCGATCGACGATCGCGGCGCGCGTCGATGCGCTCATGCGGATGGGCCTTGTGACCCCCGTGGGGGATGCGATCTCCACGGGCGGCCGCCCTCCCTCGCAGTTCGCCCTCAACCCCACGGCGCGGCTCGTTCTCGCCGCCGACCTCGGCGCTTCCCACGCCCGACTCGCCCTCACCGACCTGAGCGGGTGGACGCTCGCCGAACGGAGCGAGTCGATGTCCATCGCGCGAGGCCCGGAACCGGTGCTCACGTGGCTCGTCGAGACCGCGCACGTGCTGCTCGAGGAGGCGGGGCGAGAAGCCGCCGACCTGTCGGCCATCGGGATCGGGGTACCCGGCCCCGTCGAGCATGAGTCGGGGCAGCCGGTGAACCCCCCGATCATGCCGGGATGGGATCGTTTCGACATCCCCGGGTGGGTCGGGCAGCACCTGGCCGCACCCGTACTCGTCGACAACGACGTGAACATCATGGCCCTCGGGGAGCGCGCCGCGGCGTGGCAGAACGTCGAGCACATGATCTTCGTGAAGGTCGCCACCGGTATCGGCGCCGGTCTCATCTCGGGAGGCGCCCTGCAACGGGGCGCGCAGGGCGTCGCGGGCGACATCGGTCACATCCGGGTGCCGGGCGGCGCAGACATCCCCTGTCACTGCGGGAATCGCGGATGCCTCGAGGCCCTCGCCTCCGGTCCCGCCATCGCCCGCACGCTCCGGTCCCTCGGCATCGAGGCTCACAGCGGGAGCGACGTCGTGGGGCTGGTCAAGAACGGCAACGTCGAGGCCGTCCAGGCGGTCCGCCAAGCCGGCCGTGACATCGGCGAGGTGCTCACCACCTGCGTCAGCCTCATCAACCCGTCCGTCATCACGATCGGCGGGTCCATGGCGCGGGTCGGTGAGCAGCTCATCGCCGGAGTCCGCGAGGTGGTCTACACCCGGTCGATGCCCCTTGCAACCGAGCATCTGACGATCGCGCAGTCGGTGGCGGCCGAACGTGCTGCCGTGCTCGGGGCGAGCATGCTCGCCGTCGAACACGCGCTGGCGCCGGAGTCGCTGACGCGCAGCTTCGTCGCCGGCTGACGCGGTTCTTAGCACCGGCGTAACACGAGCGAGACAAACGCCCGGTGTACTGAGTCCACCGAACCCGTCTGCCTCGGCCCCCGATGAGGGGCGGCGCGAGAAAGGAGCGACCGATGCGCTTCCGGCCGCTGCGATCCCCCTCCCCCCCGCCGTCCCCCGCGAGCCCTGCCGGGGAAGTCCCCGCCGACATGCGGGCCGTCACCCTCACCGGCGCCGGCGGACCCGAGAACCTCACCCTCGCGCGGGTGGCCACCCCGACGCCGGTCCTCAGCGAACTCCTCGTGCGCGTCGTCGCAGCGGGGGTGAATCCGATCGATGTGAAGACCCGCGCCGGTGCCGGCGTCTCGCGGTCTCTCGGCCACCCACCGCATGTGCTCGGCTACGACTTCAGCGGCGTGGTCGTCGCTGCCCCCTTCGAGGCGCACCCGTTGCAGCCCGGCGCCGAGGTCTTCGGCATGGTGCCCTTTCCTCGCACCGGCGGAACCTACGGCGAGTACGTCGTGGTGCCCTCTCAGTCGGTGACCCGCAAACCGTCCTCGCTCTCGCACGTCGAGGCGGCGGGCGTCCCGCTGGCAGCCCTCACCGCCTGGGGTCTCGTAGTCGAGACCGCGCACGCACACGAGGGTCAGCGGATGCTGATCCACGCCGGAAGCGGTGGAGTCGGGCACTTCGCTGTGCAGTTCGCGGCATACTTCGGCGCCCATGTGACCGCAACGGCGTCGGGCCGGAACACCGGGTGGTTGCGCGAACTCGGCGCCGAGGTGGTCGTCGACTACACCACGACACGCTTCGAGGAGGTGGCGGGCGAGGTGGACGTCGTCATCGACCTCGTCGGAAACGGCTCAGCCCGCACCGCCAGTCGCTCCTTGCAGGTGCTGCGTCCCGGGGGGCTCTACATCCTCGTGCCCACTGGATCGTGGCCGGACTACACCGAGGCGGCCGAGGAGGCGGGAGTCCGGGCGACCTCGTACAAGGTGATTCCCGACGGGGGCACACTCGCCACCATCGGTCGGCTGCTCGATTCGAGCGCGGTACAGGTCTACATCGACCGGGTCTTCGACCTCGCCGACGCCGCGGCGGCGCACACCGAGCTCGAGCAGGGTCACACGCGCGGCAAGATCGTCCTCCGCGTCAGCGACGACTGAACGGACGTCTCAGGTCCGCGGCGTCAGCGTGCGCCGCCCCTCGGCGACGATCTCCGCGGCGACGGTGTCGAGAAGCGGGGAGCGCAGGTTCCACTGCTGCCACGTGAGCGGCACATCGATCGGCGGCCCGCCGAGGGCGACCAGTCGCCCGCTGGCGAGGCCGCCCGCGGACTGCACCTGAGGAAGGAGCGCCCACCCGAGTCCCAGCTCGACAGCGACGGCGAAGTCGTGCGACGCCGGAACGAAGTGCCGGGGCGGCTCGTCGGAGTCGACGCCGCAGCTGCTCAACCAGCGCCCCTGCAGGTCATCGCGGCGGTCGAAGTCCACGAGAGGGGCTCGGGCGAGTGCCTCCGCGGTCGCTCCGCCCGCCAGCCACCGGTCGCGATAAGCCGGGGTGGCCACCGCCTGATACCGCATCACCCCGAGGGGCGTCGCCCGACAGCCCGGCACAGGCTCTCGCCGCGAGGTCACCGCCCCCATCACCGTTCCCGACTCCAGCAATCCCGCCGTGAAGTCCTGGTCGTTGCGGTGAAGGTCGAAGACCACCGGATGCCGCTCGGCGAGGCGCGCCAGCGGAGCGAGGAACCAGGTCGCGAGCGAATCGGCGTTCACCGCCAGCGGCATGGAGATGAGCGCACCCCAATCGGGATCACCGGTGAGCTCGGTGACGGCGTCATGCTCGAGGAGCGCCAGTTGGCGCGCAAGACGGATGACCGTCGTGCCGGCATCGGTGGGGCGCACGGGACGGGCGCGCACCAGCAGGACGCTGCCGATGAGCGACTCCAGCGTCCTGATCCGCTGACTGACCGCGCTCGGAGTGATGCTCAGCCGCCGCGCGGCCGCGTCGAGGGTCCCCTCGTCGACGACTGCCGCGAGGGTTTCGGCGAGCTCGAAGGGAATGCGCATCTGAAGCGATGCTAATGCAGACGAAGAAACGTGAACTTCCACTTCGGGTACGGTGGCGCTTAGCGTCGGAGGGTGCTCGTTCCGCTCCTCGCCGGCCTCGGCCTCGGCTTCTCCCTCATCATCGCCATCGGCGCGCAGAACCTCTTCGTCCTCCGCCAGGGCCTCCGACGCGAGCACGTCGTCGCGGTCGCGACGGTATGCGCCCTCTCCGACGCCGCGCTCATCGTCGTGGGGGTGTCGGGCATCGGCCTCGTACTCCAGGCCGTACCCTGGCTCGTCACCGCCATCCGGTGGGCGGGGGCGGCTTTCCTCATCGCTTACGGCCTGCTCGCTGCACGCCGCGCGTGGCGACCGAGTGGCGACAGCTTCGCGATGACGGGGACCGCAGCGGATGCGCCGTCGATCGGGTCGGCGACGGTCACCACCACCCGCACGCGCCTCGCTCCCGTCATCCTGACCTGCCTCGCGCTGACGTGGCTGAACCCGCATGTGTATCTCGACACGGTGTTCCTGCTCGGGTCGGTGGCCAACATCCACGGCGACGAACGGTGGCTCTTCGCTGCCGGAGCCGTCATCGCCAGCGTCGCCTGGTTCTTCGGCCTCGGGCTCGGCGCCCGGTACCTCGGCCGCTGGCTCTCCACGCCGCGAGCCTGGCGCGTCCTCGATGCGGTGATCGCGGTCGTCATGATCGCCCTCGGGGTGAGCCTGATCCTCCCCGAGTGAGGTCGGGCGGCGACGCGACGACGAAGGGCCCCGCCGTGCGGCGGGGCCCTTCGATCTGTGTCGCGGTCAGGCGATCGCGTTGACATCCAGCGGGATACCGGGGCCGAACGTCGTCGACACCGCGCCCTTCTGGATGTAACGGCCCTTCGAACTCGACGGCTTCAGCCGGACGATCTCCTCGAGGGCGGTCTTCAGGTTCTCGTCGAGCTGCTCAGCGGTGAACGACGCCTTGCCGACGACGAAGTGCACGTTGGCGTGTTTGTCGACCCGGAACTCGATCTTGCCGCCCTTGATGTCCTCGACCGCCTTGGCGGGGTTCGGGGTCACCGTGCCGGTCTTCGGGTTCGGCATCAGGCCGCGGGGGCCCAGCACCTTGCCGAGTCGACCGACCTGGCCCATGAGCTCAGGGGTCGCGACGGCGGCGTCGAACGAGGTGTACCCGCCGGCGACCTTCTCGATGAGCTCGGCGCCGCCGACCTCATCGGCCCCTGCTGCGATCGCCGCTTCGGCCGCGGGGCCGGTGGCGAAGACGATGACGCGGGCGGTCTTGCCCGTGCCGTGCGGCAGGATGACGGTGCCGCGCACCATCTGGTCGGCCTTGCGGGGGTCGACCGAGAGCTTGAGGGCGACCTCGACGGTGGAGTCGAACTTCGCCGAGCCGGTCTCCTTCGCCAGGGCGACGGCCTCGGTGGGCGTGTAGAACTTGTCGGCCGCGATCTTCTCAGCGGCGGCGCGGAACGCCTTGGACTTGGTAGCCATGTCTTTCTCCCCCTCAGTCCTCGACCGTGATGCCCATGGAGCGGGCGGTGCCGGCGATGATCTTCGAGGCGGCCTCGAGGTCGTTCGCGTTCAGGTCGGGCTGCTTCGTCTCGGCGATCTGTCGCACCTGCTCCTTGGTGAGCTTGCCCACCTTGGCGGTGTGCGGCGTCTGCGAGCCCTTCTGCACGCCGGCGGCCTTCTTGATGAGCTCGGCCGCGGGCGGGGTCTTCAGGACGAAAGTGAAGCTGCGGTCCTCGTAGACGGTGATCTCCACGGGGATGACGTTGCCGCGCTGCGACTCGGTCGCGGCGTTGTACGCCTTGCAGAACTCCATGATGTTGACGCCGTGCTGACCGAGCGCGGGCCCGATCGGCGGCGCCGGGTTGGCGGCGCCGGCGTTGATCTGGAGCTTGATCAGGCCGGTCACCTTCTTCTTCGGTGCCATGGTGATTTCCTTTCCTCGAGCGGATGCCTCGCGGCATCCCTCTCCCACGAACCAGGCCGTTCCTGGCTGTGGTGTCTGCGGCCCGGCGAGCGGGCAACCTCGCTATTGTACGCGAACGCGCGGCCTCAGAGCTTGGTGACCTGGTCGAACGACAGCTCGACCGGCGTCTCGCGCTCGAACAGCGACACGAGCACGGTGAGCTTGCCGCTCTCCGGCTTGATCTCGCTGATCGTTCCGGGAAGACCCGCGAACGAGCCCTCCTTGATGGTGATCGTCTCGCCGACTTCGAAGTCGACCTCGGCGGGGATGCTGCGCGCAGCGGCGGGAGCACCTTTGGCGGCGCCCTTGGCCGGGGCGACGTCCTTCACCTCGACGAGGCTCTTCAGCATGGTGAAGGCCTCTTCGAAGCGGAGCGGCGTCGGGTTGTGGGCGTTCCCGACGAAGCCGGTGACGCCGGGCGTGTGGCGGACGACCGACCACGTGTCTTCGTTCAGGTCCATCCGGACGAGGACGTAACCGGGGATCCGCACGCGGGTGACCATCTTGCGCTGGCCGTTCTTGATCTCCACGACGTCTTCCATCGGGACCTCGACCTGGTAGATCTCGTCCTCGACCTCGAGCGTGGACTTCCGCTGCTCGATGTTGGCCTTCACCTTGCGCTCGAAGCCGGCGTAGGAGTGGATGACGTACCACTTCCCGGGGAGCGAGCGCAGCTCGGCGCGGAAGGCGTCGTAGGGATCGACGTCCTCGTCCTCGACGGGCTCCTCGTCGTCGTCGCCGTTCACGTCGGGCCCGTCGTAGGGCGGGACCTCCTCGGCAGCCTCGGCCTCGCGCTCGGCCACCTCTTCGGCGATCGAGTCGTTGAGGACCTCGGCGGCGGCTTCGGCTTCGGCCGCTTCGTCGATTTCCAGTGCGTCGTTCACGATGGCGTCGGCCTCCGGGTCCTGGATGTCGATGTCGGCGAGGTCGTCGGTGTCGTCCTCGTCGTCGGAATCATCGACGATGTGGATCGCGCTGTGCTCGGCGGGGGTGTTCGCGCGATCCTCGAATTCGAGGATGTTGCCCTCCTGCGCCTCGTCGTCCTCGGACGACTGCTCCGCGGCGGTCGCCCAATCGGCGTCGTCGACATATCTTTCAGACACTTTGTTCTCTTCCTGCGTCGCCGCCGGACGATCCGGCTCGACGCGTCGCGCGTTGGTTCCCGGGAACCGGTGAGCGCGGGGGCTCAGGCGCCGGGGATTCCGAAGACGTACTGCGCGATCCACACGAACAGCACGTCGAGTCCGTAGACGATCGCCATCATGACCAGGACGAAGCCCAGCACCACCGCCGTGAACTTCACCAGCTCCTGTCGGGTGGGGGTGACCACCTTGCGCAGCTCGGCGAAGACCTGGCGGATGAACAGGACGATGCGCGCGAAGAAGTTGGGCTTCTTCTCTCGGGGTGCCTCGCTGCGCGCGGCCACCTCGTTCTTCGGCTCGTCCTGGAGCATGCCACTCACCTGATTACCTTCCTTGTGTCAGCAAGCGCTGACGCGCAGGGCGGACAGGAATCGAACCTGCAACCTGCGGTTTTGGAGACCGCTGCTCTGCCAATTGAGCTACCGCCCTAAGGGCCGCCAGGCCCCGGGATGCCCGCAGTCTTCCACCTGCGACCTGTGAGGGAAGCGTGCCCGACCGGCGGGCACGGCGAAAGAATGCAGACTTCGACTGCACCCTCAAGTCTACGTCATGCCTCGCCGGGCCCGCGAATCCCTCGGCACTCCCTCAGTACGACGCGATCCCGTAGCGCTCCGGCTCCGGGCCCCGCGGGAAGGCCCGGCCCGACAGGGAATGAGCGGCGATGCGCACGTAGTGGTACTTCAGCGTCGGGATCCACGGGCGAAGGCCGAGGCCGTCGGCGCGCTCGACCTCCTCCGCCGTGTCGAGCCGGTGCGCCCGCCCGCGGACGACGACGCTCCATGCGTCGTCTTCCGTGTAATGGTCCACCTCGAACAGCACCTCGTCGTTGACGGTCAGCTCGAACAGCTTGCTGCCCTCGGCGGTGCGGAAGAGAATCACTTCCCCGTCGACGACGTAGTTCACCGGGAAGATGTCGAGCACGTCGCCGACGCGTGTGACGAGACGCCCGAGCTCGTGCCCGCGCAGCCGCTCCCAGCACTCCGCATCGGTGAGCGCAGCGACGGGGTCGGTGCCTTCCATGTCACGCCCCCACGCGGATGAGCTTCTTGTTGACGAACTCGTCGGCACCGAGGAGACCGAGCTCCCGACCGGTGCCCGACCGCTTCACTCCGCCGAAGGGCAGTTCCGGCGAGTCGGCGAGCACGATGTTGACGTACACCATGCCCGCTTCGATGCGGTCCGCGACGCGTTCGGCCTGCTCCTCGTCGGTGGTGAAGACGTACGACCCGAGGCCGAACCCGGTGTCGTTGGCGATGCGGATGGCCTCGTCCTCGTCCTTCGCACGGTAGACGACGCCGGCCGGACCGAAGAGTTCTTCGCGGTAGACGTCCATCTCGGGCGTGACGTCGGTGAGCACCGTGGGGTGGAAGAAGGCCCCTTCGCGCTTCCCGCCGGCGACGAGCCTCGCGCCCTGCTCCACCGCATGATCGATCTGCTCCTCCAGCCGCTCCGCCGCGGTCGCCGATGACAGCGGCCCGAGCACGGTGTCCTCGTCGAGGGGGTCGCCGACCTTGGCCGCTGTCATGGCCGCGGTGAACTTCTCCAGGAACTGCTCGTACAGTCCGTCGACGACGATGAAGCGCTTCGCGGCGTTGCACGACTGACCGGTGTTGTCCAGGCGCGCGTCGACGGCGGCCTGCACGGTGGCATCCAGGTCGTCAGTGGAGAGGAGGATGAAGGGGTCGGAGCCACCGAGCTCCAGGGCCACCTTCTTCAGGTTCCGCCCCGCGATCTCGGCCACAGCCGCCCCGGCGCGCTCAGAACCCGTCACCGACACCCCCTGGACGCGGGGGTCGGCGATGACGGTGGCGACCTGGTCGTTGGTCGCGTAGATGTTCGTGTACGCACCGGCGGGAAGCCCCGCGTCGCGGTAGAGAGCCTCGATCGCGGCTGCCGACTCCGGGCATTGCGGGGCGTGCTTGAGCAGGATCGTGTTGCCCAGCACGAGGTTCGGCGCGGCGAATCGCGCGACCTGGTAGTAGGGGAAGTTCCACGGCATGATGCCGAGCAGCACCCCGAGGGGCGTGCGGCGGATCACCGCAGTTCCCTCGCCGTCGATGTCGACCGGCTGATCGGCGGTGATGCGGTCGGCGACGCCTGCGTAGAACTCGGTGATGTCGGCGGCGAAGTCGACCTCGCCGAGGGCCGCCACCAGCGGCTTCCCCATCTCGCGGACGATGATCGCCGCAAGCTCGTCCCGACGCTCGCGGTGCAGCTCGGCGACGCGGCGCACCAGCGCCGCCCGTTCCGACACCGGCACGGCGCGCCAGTCGTGGAAAGCGGCATCCGCACGCCGGATCGCTTCCGCCAGCTCGTCGTCACCGATCGTGGGGTAGGTTGCCAGGGTCTCACCGGTCGCGGGGTTGATGACGGCGTAGTCGCTCATCGGTTCTCCGTTTCGTTGTCGTCCAGGTTGTCAGCGCCGCCGGAGGCTCGGGGGCGCGTCGGTGGCGAGGGTCTCGCCGCGGAAGAAGGCGGGGCGGCGGATCGCCTGCCAGACCATGATGACGACCCCGACGAGGATGATCGTCACCCCGAGCACGAACACCAGCCCGACCCCGAACACCGACGAGCCGCTGCCGTAGTCGGGGTCCATCGAATCCACGAGTGTCGTGACGAAGATCACCGCGAGGATGACCCCGCCCACGAGGGGGAACAGCAGCGTGAAGACGACGTTCCGGGCGGAGTCGAACCACTGCTTGCGGAAGTACCAGACGCACGCGAAGGCGGTGATGCCGTAGTAGAAGCAGATCATCATGCCGAGCGTGGTGATGGTGTCCCAGAGCACGTTCTCGCTGACGAAGCGCATGATCGCGTAGAAGCCCGCTGCCACGGCTGCCGAAACGAGGGTGGCGTACCCCGGGGTGAAGAACCGCGGATTCACCTGGGCGAATTTCGACGGGAGAGCGCCGTAGTGCCCCATGGCCAGGAGCGTCCGTGCGGGCGAGACGAAGGTCGACTGCAGCGACGCCGCAGAACTGGTCAGGACCGCGAGCGAGACGAGGAAGGCCAGGGGCCCGAGGATCGGACCTGCGAGGGCGAAGAAGACGTTGTCCTGGATGTCGGGGTTGCCCAGGCCGTACTCGCCGTCACCGGTTCCCGCGTACATCAGCAGGGCGATGGCGAGGAGGAGGTAGAGCACCACGATCGAGATGACGGTGATCGTGGCCGCCCGGCCGGGAGTGCGGTCGGGGTCCTTCGTCTCCTCGTTCATCGTGAGGGTGACATCCCACCCCCAGAAGATGAAGATCGACAGCGAGATGCCGGCGGCGAAGGCGCTGAAGGAGGTCACTGCGAGCGGGTTGAACCACGACAGATCGAAGGCCGTGGCATCCCAGGCGTTCCCCGACATGGCGGCGATGAGGGCGGCTCCGGCGAAGAGCACCAGCACCACGACCTGGAAGCCGACGAGCACATACTGCAGGCGCTGCGTGGTCTGCATGTCGCGGTACGACACGAAGGTCGCGGCGGCGACGAAGGCGAGGCAGACCAGGACGTTCAGCCAGGGGATCGCCGCGAGGCCGGCGATATCGGGGTTGCCCGTGATCTGGGCGATGAGGAGGAAAAGGAAGTCGACGGCGATGCCGGCCAGGTTCGACAGCACGATGATGGTGGCGGCCACGAGCCCCCATCCCGCCATCCAGCCGATCCACGGCCCGAACGCGCGGGAGGCCCACGTGAAGGATGTCCCGGAGTCGGGCATGCGCCGGTTGAGCTCTCGGTACCCGAAGGCGACCAGGAGCATCGGGATGAAGCCGATGAGGATGATCGCCGGCACCTGCACCCCCACCTCCGACACCGTCGGCCCGAGAGCCGCCGTGAGCGTGTAGGCGGGGGCGATGCACGAGATGCCGATGACGACGGCGCCGAGGAGGCCCACCGCCCCGGCACTCAGTCCCTTGCGGGACAGTCCGCCGGCATCGTCGCCGGTGGCGGGAGCGAGGGGCGTGGAGCTGTCGGGTGCGCTCATCGCCGATCTCCTTCCTGGTGGGCGGCGCGCGTGCGCGGCACCACGATCATGGGGACGGGAAGCTCGTGCAGCATCTTCGCCGCGGTCGAGCCGAGGAACAGCCGCCGGGGCTGCGCGAGACGGCTGGAGCCGACGAGGGCGACTTCGCCCGGCTCCCAGCCGATGTGGGCCACGGCGTCTTCGATGGAGTCGCCGCTGCCGACGACCGCCTCCGCGTCGATGCCGGCGGGAAGCCCCTGCCGCGCGGTGGCGAGCACCTGTTCGGCGTGGGCGGCGCCGGCGAGACGGATGACGCCGGTGTCGACGCCCGCCGGGAGGTCGACCGTCACGAGTGAGAGCAGGCGCAGCTCGGCGCCGGTCGCGGAGGCGAGCGCAACGGCTTCCTCGAGGAGGACGTCGGCCCCCGGGCGCGTGCCGACGGCCGCCGTGACGCGGGTGATGCCCGTCGAGACATCCGTCCGCCGCGCGCCCTCGGGGGCGAGCACCACGGGCACGTCGGCGGAGTGGAGGAGTTCACCGGCCACCGATCCCAGTCGGTGCCGACCACGGGAGCTGCCGCTCGCGGCACCCACGACGAGGAAGGACGCCTCGACGTCGTGCGCGGCAGCCAGAAGGCCGGCTGCGAAAGACTCGTCGAACCGCACGTGTCGCCGACCCCGCACGGCGCCGCTGACCCGCTCCTCGGCGCGGCCCAGCCAGGTGTGCGCCTGATCCTGCAAGTACCGGTCGTAACCGGCGTCGGGCGGGGTGATCACCGATCGATCGTCGGCGGGAAGGACGACGGCGATGTCGAGCTCCGCGCCGATCGCCCGCGCGATGCGGGCGCCGACAGCCGCCGCGTCGTCGCCGGCGTCGGTGGCGGTGTAGCCGACGAGGACGGGACCGCGCACCCCGGGGGTCATCCCCGGGCCTCTTCGACAATCTGCGAGGCGACCGAGCGACCCATGCGGATGGCACCGTCGACGTGCTGGTAGCCGAGGCCGGCCATGTCGCTGCAGGCGAAGTGGATGGGTCCGACGTGCTCGCGAAGATCTGCGCCGTAGCGGGAGAGACCGCCGAGGTCGAAGCTCGCGGCGTAGGCTCCGCGGGTCCACTCCTCGGTTCCCCAATCGCTTTCGTAGTACACGATCGGATTCTTCGCCTCGGGACCGTAGTAGTGCGACAGCGACTCGAGGATCCGCTCCTTCCGCTCCTCGGCCGAGAGGCGGAAGACGTCGTCGGCGTGCCGGTCGGACACGAAACCGACGAGCGTGCCGCGTTCGTCGGCGTGATTGGTGTTGTCGTACGCCTCGTGGCAGAGCTCGTAGGGGCTGAACGCCGTACCTGACAGGCCCTGGTCGCGCCAGAACGGCCGGTCGTACACCGCGTGCACCTTGATGACGAATCCCATCGAGAGGTGCTGGTGCATCTGGTGCTGGAGTCGCGGAAGGGGCGGGGAGAAGGTGATGCGGGGGTAGAGCACCGGGGCCAGGGCGAGGATCACGAACCGACCGCGCACCGTCATCCGGTCGGTCTCCACCGTCACGCCCTGGGCGCTCCACTCGATGCGGCGGACCGGCTGGTCGAGGAACACGTCGTCGCCCAGGCGTTCGGCGAGGAGGAGCGGCACCTGCTGCAATCCGCCGACCACACGCTTGTCGAGGATGAAGTCGGCGTCGACGAGGTGCGAGAAGCTGCCGGCGGAGGCCGCCATCAGCAGGGCCTGGAGCACGGAGAACGCGTGGGGAGGCTTCGTGAGCATCGCTCCGGCGACGAACAGGGCGATGTTGTCGCGCGCCTCCTGGTCGTCGGTCCGCTCGGCCAGCCACGCCTCGAACGAGGTGCGGTCGAGGGCCTCGGCGTCGGGGTGCTCCCAGGGCCGGTCGGGGTCGATCTCGGCGACCATCCGGTCGAGGGTCTCGATGAGGTCGACCATCACCTTCTCGGTGGCCTCGGGCACGGGGAAGATCTCCCCCGTGAAGCGGGTCAGCGTGCCGTCGCCGTCGACGTAGACCGAGTCGCCCTCGCGGTAGCGCGAGTAGGTCTCCAAACCCAGGTCGGCGAGGGTGTCGATCAGCGCCGTCTGGTCGGGCGAGACCCACTGGCCGCCCACCTCCAGCATCGCGCCGTCGATGACGTCGGTGTGCAGGCGCCCGCCGACCCGATCCCGGGCCTCGAGGACGGCGACCGAGAGACCGGCCTTGCGCAGTTCGTTCGCGGCGGTGAGGCCTGCGGCCCCGGCGCCCACCACGACCACGTCGCGGGTCAGCACCTCGGTGGCGGCATTCGTCATTGTGCTCCTTTGCATCGGGTGTCGAGGAGGACGACGATCCGGCGCCCCCCAGCGCCGGATCGTCGCGGATCAGTCGGTGGTAGGCGAGGGGGCGTCGTCGCCGGCGAGCGCGGGCTCGCTGTCGCTCCGCGACTCGGCGAGCACGGCCGCGAGGACGTCGAGCCCCTCGTTCAGGAGAGCGTCGCCGATGGCGAGCGGGGGAAGGAAGCGGATGACGTTGCCATACGTGCCGCAGGTGAGCACGATCACGCCCTCGGCGATGCACGCCTTGGCGACCGCCCCGGTGAGGGCGGCGTCGGGGGCGCCGGCGGCGGGATCGACGAACTCGACCGCGACCATCGCCCCGCGCCCACGGACGTCGCCCAGCCGTGGGTCGTTCGCCTGCAGCGCGGTGAGGCGATCGGTGAGCACGCGTCCGATCTCGTGGGCGCGCGCGATGAGCCCCTCCGTCTCGAACGCTTCGATGGCGGCGAGGGCCGCGGCGCAGGCGATGGGATTGCCGCCATAGGTGCCGCCGAGCCCCCCGAGATGCGCGGCGTCCATGATCTCGGCGCGTCCGGTCACCGCAGCCAGCGGCAGCCCGCCCGCCATGCCCTTGGCGGTGGTGATCAGGTCGGGCACGATGCCGAAGACGTCGCTGGCGAACATGGCGCCGGTGCGGGCGAAGCCGGTCTGCACTTCGTCGGCGATGAACACGACACCGTTCGCGCGGCACCATTCGACCAGCGCCGGAAGGAAGCCGTCGGCGGGGACGATGAAGCCCCCCTCGCCCTGGATGGGTTCGATGATGACGGCAGCGAGATTATCGGCGCCGACCTGCTTCTCGATGACCGAGATCGCCCGGGCCGCGGCATCCGCCCCACTCAGCCCGTCGCGGAAGGGGTACGACAGTGGTGCGCGGTAGATCTCCGAGGCGAACGGACCGAACCCGCTCTTGTACGGCATGGCCTTGGCGGTGAGGGCCATGGTGAGGTTGGTGCGCCCGTGGTAGCCGTGGTCGAACGCGACGACGGCCTGCTTGCGGGTGTACTTGCGGGCGATCTTCACCGCGTTCTCCACCGCCTCGGCGCCGGAGTTGAACAGCGCGCTCTTCTTGGCGTGGTCGCCGGGGGTGACTCGGTTGAGGGCCTCGGCGACGGCGACGTACGACTCGTACGGCGAGATCATGAAGCACGTGTGCGTGAACTGGGCGGCCTGAGCCTGCACGGCCTCCACGATGCGGGGGTGCGCATTGCCGACGGTGGTGACGGCGATCCCCGAACCGAGATCGATGAGCGAGTTGCCGTCGGCGTCGACGACCACCCCGCCGCCCGCGGCGACGGCCTCGATGGGAACGGTGTGGCCGACACCGGCGCTCACGGCGGCCGCCTTGCGGGCGAGCAGCTCTTGCGAGCGGGGCCCGGGGATGCTCGTGACGAGGCGGCGCTCCTGCGGAAGGGTCGGTCCGCCGACGGGCGGCGCAGAGACGATGGCAGCGGTCATGCGGGTGAGCGTAGGGTCAGGATGACCCGGCCGCACCGGCCTCGCCGTACATTCTGCCCCCGGTCTTGTACCATCCGTACAGTGCCACCTCCCCGGGACGGCACGAAGAGGAGGGTCGATGAAGACGCCGCCCGAGGCCGCCTCACCGCCGACGCTGCGGGCTCTGCTCGATCGGCCGGACCTGGCCCTGAGGTCGGAGGCCACCGCGACCGATGACGCACTGTCGCGACCGGTGCGGTGGGTGCACAGCAGTGACCTGATCGACCCGACTCCGTTCCTCTCCGAAGGGCTGGTGCTCCTGACCACCGGAACGCAGTTCCGCGACGCCGCGGACGAGCCGGCCGTCTTCGACGCCTACGTGCGACGGCTCGCCGATCGCGGTGTCGTCGGCGTCGGTTTCGGCACCGAGGTGGTGCGGGCGGGCATCCCACCCGCCCTCGTCGACGCCTGCCGAGAGGTGGGGATGCCGCTGTTCGAAGTGCCGTACCGCACGCCGTTCATCGCCCTCGCTCGGGCGAACGCCGAGGCGATCGCCGCCCAGGGGTACGCGCGGCGATCGTGGGCTCTCGCCGCGCAGCGGGCGATCTCGCTCGCGGCTCTCCGTCCCGATGGGCTCGGGGCGACCGTCGCCGAGCTCGCACGGCAGCTCGGCACCTGGGTGGGGCTGTACGACGCGGTCGGCGAGCTCTCGCGCGAGCATCCCGCCGGCGACCTCGACGACGCCGTCGCCGAGGCGCTCCACGGTGAGATCGCGGCGGTGTTGCGGCGCGGAGCGCGCGCCGGGTCGTCGCTGCGTCTCGGCGACATCCCCTTCACTCTGCAGACCCTGGGACGCGGTGGACATCTGCGGGGGGTCATCGCGATCGCGGCCGGCGACCTCGACCAGGAGGGGCGCGGAGTGGTGACCGCCGTCATCGCGATGGCCGGTCTGGCACTCGAGCAGCAACAGGGTCTCGCTCGCGCCCGGGGGTCGCTGCGGACCGGTCTCGTGCAGTCGCTACTCTCGGGCGACCCTCATCTCGCGCGCCGGATCGCCCGCGACCTCTGGGGGTCGCTGCCGGCGGCGCCGGTGACCGTGGCGGTGACCGACCCCGCGACAGCCCGCACCGAGAGTGCGAGCGAGCTGCTGGAATTGCGTGCCGAGGAGCGGCGGGGTGCGGTCTTCTTCGGCCGGAGCGGCGACGGCCTCGTCGTCGTGGTGCCGGCGGGGGCGGAAGACACCCTTCACGAGCTCGTCGAGCGTTTCGACGCGCGGCTGGGGGTGGCCGAACCGACCGGATACGACGGCTTCGCCCGCGCCGTCGACCAGGCCCGCATCGCCCGCGACCGCGGTGGGGCTGGGCTGTCACGGTTCGCCGATGTGTCGCGGGCGGGGGTCATCGCGGCGCTCACGTCGCTGTCGGACGAAGCGCGCGCCGTCGCCGACGCCGAGCTCGCGCCGCTCGTCACTCACGACGCCGAGCACGGCACGGCGCTTCGCCGGACGTTGCAGACATGGCTCGAGGAGGACTGCTCCCACGAGGCCTGCGCGCGGGCCCTCGGGGTGCATCGTCACACGGTGCGAACGCGCCTCGCCCTCGCGGAGCGGGTTCTCGGCCGCGACCTCGGCTCTTTCGCGGTGCGGGCGGAACTGTGGGCGGCGTTCGCGGCGTCATCCGCCTGATCCCCCTCCTCCTCCTTCCGCCGCCCACAACCGCGGGCCGCATCCCCGACACGCGGCCGGGTCACCGGCTTGGCCGGCATGTCGCCCTCCACCGCCCGCGGTTGCGCCAGCACCCCGGGGAGTATCCGCTCCTGCACAGCAGGCGACCTGCCCGAGTCATCCCCACATCCGGCCTTCGAACCCGCCGCCCCCGCGGGGGGACGCACCATGTCGGCATGTGCGAAGGAACAGACGCCGTGGTCAGCGCTCGTGCGCTGCGGCGGGGCGGAGTCAGCCGCGGGCAGGCCGCGCGAGCCGTCGACCGGGGAGAACTGGTCCGCTTGCGCCGGGGCGTCTACGCCCGTGGCGGAGCCTGCGACGAGGCCCGCGCCGCCGGGTCGCACGGCGGTCCCATGGCCTGCGTGACGGCGGCACGGCATCTCGGTCTCTGGGTGCTGACGACGGATGATCCGGCCCACGTATGGCTGCATGGTCACGGTCATGCCTACGCCCACGAAGGGTGCCGCTGCATCGAGCACTGGGACGGCGGCCGCGCCGCAGGCGATTCCTTCGGCCTTCCCGCGGTACCGCGCGTCCTCTGGCAGATCTTGGCGTGTCAGGGAGTCGAGGGCTTCTTCGTGGCCCTGGAGTCGGCGCTCCGGCAGAAGCGGATCAGCAGGGAGGGGCTCGCCTGGCTCCGCGCGGTCTCCCCCGGCGATGTCCGCGAGGCGATCGCCTTCGCACGCGGTGAATCCGACAGCGGCTTGGAGTCGCTCGTGCGCTGGCGCCTCCGGGGATTCGGGTTGCGGATCCGCGCGCAGGTGACGATCGTCTCGGTCGGCAGGGTCGACTTCCTCTTCGGCGATCGCCTCATCGTCGAGGACGACGGACGAGTGGGCCACGACGACGCCGCGATGCGGCACAAGGACCTGTCGCGCGACGCCCACGCGGCGATGTGGGGCTACGTCACGCTGCGCTTCGACTACGCCATGGTCGTGCACGACTGGGACATCGTCGAGCGCGCGATTCTCGCCCAGGTCGCCTCCGGGCGTCATCTTTCGACCCGGTGAGCGTCGGAGCGTGCGCAACCGCGGGGATGTCGGCCGACGCGCCGGCGGCGCGCGTCGCAAGGCGGCGCGTCGCGGGGCGCACCCGCCGTTGTGCGGAGGCTACTCCGGGGCGTGGGCCGCGAGGAACTCGTACACCTCCGTGGTGTCCACCCCGGGGAAGGATCCGGTGGGGAGAGTCGCCAGCAGCGTCCGCGGCGTCCGGACGTTCGGCCAGGAGTGCTCGCGCCACTGCGACTCGAGCTCGGCCGGCGCCCGACGGCAGCACACCTCCACCGAGTGCCGGGAGACTCCCCTGTTCGGAGTGTCCCGGCCGAGGAACCACCGGGTGTCGTCGAAGCGGACCCCCACCGACACCGAGTGCGCACCCTCGCTGGACCCCTCGACGCGCGCAGTGCACCAGTAGGTTCCGTTGCCGGTGTCGGTGTACTGGTAGTACGGGTTGAACTTGTCGGCGATGTCGAAGACCACCCGCGAGGTCCAGCGCCGGCAGCACATCTGCCCCTCGATGGAGCCGAGCCGGTCGGTGGGGAAGTTCACGTCGTCGTTCTCGTAGGCCTTGGTGATGGTGCCCGACTCGTGCACCTTCAGGAAATGCACCGGGATGCCGAGGTGCACCGTGGCGAGGTTCGTGAACCGGTGGGCGGCGGTCTCGTACGAGACCGAATAGGCATCGCGGAGGTCCTCGATCGAGATCGCGCGGTCCTTCTTGGCCCCCTGCAGATACGGCACCACATGCGCCTCGGGAATGAGGAGGGCGCCGGTGAGATAGTTCGTCTCCACCCGCTGCCGGAGGAACTCGGCGTAGCTGATCGGCTCGCGGTGCCCGAGGATCCTGCTCGACAGTGCCTGCAGCACCGCGGTGCGGGGGTCACCCTTCGCCGAGACACGACTGGAGAGGTAGAGGCGGCCGTTCTTCATGTCCGCGACGCTCCGCGTCGTCTGCGGCAGATCCGGCACATAGTGCAGCGTGAACCCGAGGTGCGCAGCGATGTCGGAGGCGGCACGCTGCGTGAGCGGCCCGCCGGGGTGGTCGACGGCGGCGAGAACGCCCCGGGCCTCCGCTTCGAGTTCGGCGAAGTAATTGTCCTGCGTGCGCATCAGGCTCCGGAGCGCGACGTTGGCGCGCCGCGCTTCCTCGGGGGTCGCGGCGCGCTCGTCGCGGAGTCGTTCGATCTCGGACTGCAGTGTCAGCAGCGCCGCAAGCACCTCGGTCGGGATCGTCTTGCCGACCCGGAAGGGCGGGATCCCCAGGGCCTGGAACGTCTGCCCGCGCATCGCCCGTTCCAGAGCGATCTCGAGCGTCGCGCGCTCGTCCAGGGGCTCGAACTCCAGCAGGGCATCGAGCCCGACACCGAGTCCTGCCGCGATCGCCTGGAGGAGGCTGAGCTTCGCCTCGCGGCGGCCGTTCTCGATCATCGACAGTTGGCTCGGGGCGCGGCCGACGGCGTCGGCGAGCGCCTCCAGGGTCATCCCACGATCGGTGCGCAGCTGTCGGATGCGGCGACCGATCGTCAGCGGGTCGACCGCGGAGCCGGGAACGGATGCCGCGTCTTCGCGGAAGGGAAGGGTGGTCACGCGGCCGATTCTGTCACGGAAACAGAAGATCATCCAAACTTCACAGCCGGTTCAGTCAGGATCCGCTCGCTTCTTCACAGATAGTCGAACCACGAACCCGGATGATCCGGGCTCCCCGTCCGACGAAGGAGACGCCATGACGACCCACGCCACCCCCGGCCGCCCGCCGCTTCGTGCCGGAGATCAGACCCAGACCGCCGCAGAGCTCCAGGAGCAGTGGGACACCGACCCGCGCTGGGACGGCATCGACCGTACCTACAGCGCTGACGATGTGATCGCGCTGCGGGGATCGGTCCGCGAGGAGAACACCCTCGCCCGGCGGGGCGCCGAGAGCCTGTGGAATCTGCTGCACACCGAGGACTACGTCCGCGCGCTCGGCGCCTACACCGGCGGTCAAGCGGTGCAGCAGGTGCGCGCGGGGCTGAAGGCCATCTACCTCTCCGGCTGGCAGGTCGCCGCCGACGGCAACCTCGCCGGCCAGACCTATCCCGATCAGAGCCTGTACCCCGCCAACTCCGTGCCCGCGGTCGTTCGCCGCATCAACAACGCCCTCCTCCGGCAGGACCAGATCGAGCACGCGGAGGGCGCCACCACGACGGACTGGCTCGCCCCTATCGTCGCCGACGCCGAGGCGGGCTTCGGCGGCCCGCTCAACGCGTATGAGCTCGCCCAGTCGCTCATCCAGTCCGGCGCCGCCGGCATCCACTGGGAGGACCAGTTGGCGAGTGAGAAGAAGTGCGGCCACCTCGGAGGCAAGGTGCTCGTGCCGATCCAGCAGCACATCCGGACCCTCAACGCCGCCCGGCTGGCAGCGGATGTCGCGGGCGTGCCGACCGTCATGATCGCCCGCACCGACGCGCTCGCCGCCGACCTCCTCACGAGCGACGTCGACGAGCGCGATCGCCCCTTCCTCACGGGGGAGCGCACCGCGGAGGGCTTCTACCGGGTGCGGCCCGGAATCGATCCCGTGATCACGCGGGGACTGGCCTTCGCCCCCTACGCCGACCTGCTGTGGGTCGAGACCGGTGAGCCCGACATCGACCTCGCCCGCGAGTTCGCGGCCGCGGTGCACGCGGAGTTCCCCGGCAAGCTGCTGGCCTACAACTGCTCGCCGAGCTTCAACTGGAAGCGCCACCTTGACGACGCCCAGATCGCCACCTTCCAAGGGGAGCTCGCCGAGCTGGGCTACAAGTTCCAGTTCATCACCCTCGCAGGGTTCCACGCCCTGAACTACTCCATGTTCGACCTCGCCCGCGGCTACGCCGAGCGCGCCATGAGCGCGTACGTCGAGCTGCAGGAGGCCGAGTTCGCCGCCGAGACCGTCGGCTACACCGCCACCAGGCACCAGCGAGAAGCCGGAACCGGCTACTTCGACCGCGTGTCGACCGCGCTCAACCCTGACAGCGCCACGCTCGCCCTCGTGGGATCCACCGAGGCCCAGCAGTTCCACTGACTCCTCTCTCGAAACGGATACGACAATGACCCTCACCACCGCCCCTCCGTCCCCACCGCGACCGATCACCGGCCCGATCCGAACCCATCAGCCCGCGATTGAGATCGCCGGGCCGCTCGGCCCTCGCTACGACGAGATCCTCACGCCCGAGGCGCTCGCCTTCCTCACGGCGCTTCACGACCGATTCGCCGGCCGCCGCCACGACCGGCTCGCCGAACGTCTGCGACACCGCTTCGAAATCGGCAACGGCCGCGACCCGCACTTCCGTTCCGACACCGCGCACATCCGGGATGACCCGCACTGGCGCGTCGCGGGAGCAGGACCGGGTCTCGAGGACCGGCGGGTGGAGATCACCGGGCCGACCGACCCCAAGATGACCATCAACGCGCTCAACTCCGGCGCCAAGGTGTGGTTGGCCGACCAGGAGGACGCCACGTCCCCCACGTGGCGGAACGTGATCGAGGGCCAGCTCTCGCTCTTCGACGCCATCCGCGGACAGCTCGCGTACGACAGCCCCGACGGCAAGCAGTACCGGGTGACGGCGGAGACCACTCCCACGATCGTCATGCGACCGCGGGGCTGGCACCTGCCCGAAGCGCATCTGCGCTTCACCGACCGCACCGGCCGGACGCTCGCGGCATCCGGATCCCTCGTCGACTACGGGCTGTACGTCTTCCACAACGCCCACGCCCTCATCGGGGCAGGCCGCGGACCGTACTTCTACCTGCCGAAGCTCGAAAGCGCCGAGGAGGCGCGCCTGTGGGACGACGTCTTCACCTTCACCGAGCGCGCGCTCGGGCTGTCGCACGGCACGATCCGCGCGACGGTGCTGATCGAGACCCTCCCCGCGGCGTTCGAGATGGAGGAGATCCTCTACGCCCTCCGTGACCACTGCGCGGGCCTGAACGCCGGGCGGTGGGACTACATCTTCTCGATCATCAAGAACTATCGCGGCCGCGGGGCGCGCTTCGTGCTCCCCGACCGGAGCGAGGTCACCATGACGGTGCCGTTCATGCGGGCCTACACCGAGCTGCTCGTGCAGACCTGCCACCGGCGGGGGGCGTTCGCGATCGGCGGGATGAGCGCCTTCATCCCGAACCGGCGTGACCCCGACGTCACCGCCCGGGCGTTCGACAAAGTGGCCGCCGACAAGAAGCGAGAAGCCGGCGACGGCTTCGACGGCACCTGGGTGGCTCATCCCGACCTGATCCCGGTGGCCCGGGCGGAGTTCGACGCGGTGCTCGGCGAGCGCCCCAACCAGGTCGACCGCCGACGCGACGACGTGCGGATCGACGCCGCGGAGCTCATCGACGTGCACATCGGCTTGCCGGTGACGGCTGCGGGGGTGCTCGCGAACGTGTCCGTGGCCATCCGCTACCTCGAAGCATGGCTCCGGGGCTTCGGCGCGGTGGCGATCGACAACCTGATGGAGGATGCTGCGACGGCGGAGATCTCGCGATCGCAGATCTGGCAGTGGATCCACCAGGATCGCACCACCGAAGACGGCACCCGGATCACCCGGGAGTACGTCGAGGGCCTCATCGCACGGGTGCTCACCGAGGTGACGCGTGTCGACGGCGATCGCTACGACGACGCCGCCGAGCTCTTCCGGGAGGTGGCGCTCCGCCCGGAGTTCCCGGCCTTCCTCACCGTCCCGGCGTACGAGCGGTACCTCGCCCGGCCGTGACGCGCGCGGTGGATCCGGCGGGGCGACCGTCCCGCCGGATCCGCCCGAAAAGCTACGCTCGTAGCGTGACCAGCCGCGCCCCGCTCTCCCGCAAGCTCTCCGCCATCGCCGAATCGGCGACGCTCAAGGTCGATGCCAAGGCCAAGGCCCTTCAGGCGGCCGGCCGGCCGGTGATCTCGTATGCCGCGGGCGAACCCGACTTCCCCACCCCCGACTTCATCGTCGACGCGGCCGCGGCCGCCCTCAGCGACCCGGCGAACTATCGCTACACCCCGGCCGCCGGACTCCCGGTGCTCCGCGAGGCGATCGCCGCCAAGACCCTCCGCGACTCGGGCTGGGATGTCTCCCCGGGTCAGATCGTCGTCACCAACGGCGGCAAACAGGCCGTCTACCAGGCGTTTCAGGCGGTGGTGAATCCCGGCGACGAGGTGCTCCTCCCGGCGCCGTACTGGACGACATACCCCGAGGCCATCCGACTGGCAGACGGCGTACCGGTGGAGGTCTTCGCGGGTGCGGACCAGGAGTACAAGGTCACGGTCGAGCAGCTCGAGGCCGCCCGGACGGAGCGGACCACCGTGCTGGTGTTCGTCTCGCCCTCCAACCCCACGGGATCGGTGTACTCCCCCGACGAGACCCGGGCCATCGGCGAATGGGCGCTCGAGCACGGCATCTGGGTGATCTCCGACGAGATCTACCAGAACCTCGTCTACGAGGGCGCGCGGGCGATGTCGATCGTCGAAGCGGTGCCGGATGTCGCCGGCCAGACCATCCTCGTGAACGGGGTCGCGAAGACCTATGCGATGACCGGCTGGCGGGTGGGCTGGATGGTCGGCCCGACCGACGCGATCAAGCTCGCCGCGAACCTGCAGTCCCACCTGTCGAGCAACGTCAACAACGTCGGGCAGCGCGCCGCACTGGCGGCCCTCACGGGTCCCCAGGTCGACGCCGAGAAGATGCGCAACGCCTTCAACCGTCGCCGTCGCCTCATCGTGTCGGAGCTGTCGAAGATCCCGGGTGTGGCGGTGCCGAACCCGCTGGGTGCGTTCTACGTCTACCCCGATGTCCGCGGACTCCTCGGTCGGGAGTGGCACGGAGCGACTCCCACGACCAGCCTCGAGCTCGCCGACCTCATCCTCGAGAAGGCCGAGGTCGCCGTCGTCCCGGGTGAGGCGTTCGGGCCGAGCGGATACCTCCGCCTGTCATACGCCCTCGGCGACGAGGCGCTCCTCGAAGGCGTGCAGCGCCTGCAGTCCCTCTTCGGCGCTTGAGTCAGCGGATCGGCGGAGTCGCCCCGCGCGGCCCGCGCCGCCCTCGGCGGATGTCACACTGAGGGCGTGATCAGCGAGAGCAGCCGTTACGACGTCGCGGTGATCGGAGCCGGCCCCGCCGGCACGGCGGCCGCCCTCCGCGCGGCCGAGCTGGGTGCGCGAGTGGTCGTGCTCGAGGCATCCGATCGCCTGGGCGGCACGTGCGTGAACACCGGATGCGTCCCGACCCGCGTGCTCGCCAAGACGGCGCGGCTGATGCGCGACGTCCGCGCCGCGCGAGCGTACGGCATCACCACGCACCCCGAAGCACTCGACTGGCCGGCCACCGTCGCCCGGGTGCGCGACCGCGTCGAGCGCGTCCGCGGGATCAAGGCCGAGGCCGACCGGTTCGCGGCAGCCGGCGTCGATCTCGTGCAGGAGGGCCGCGCCCGCTTCATCGACCCGCACACCCTCGCCCTCGACTCCGGGCGCCGGGTCGCCGCCGAGACGATCATCGTCTGCGTCGGCGGCCACTCCCGGCGGCTGCCGATCCCCGGGGCAGAGCTCGCCACCGTGCCCGAGCACGTGCTGGACCTCCCGCGGCTTCCCGAGCGCGTGGCGATCATCGGCGCCGGAAACACCGGCGCGCAACTGGCCACCGTCTTCCACTCCTTCGGGGCGCGCGTCACGATCCTCGACGTCGCCCCGCGGCTGCTGGTGGCGTCGGACGCCGACGTGTCCGCGGCGATCACCGCCTCCTTCGAGGGCCATGGGATGACCGTCCGCACGGCGATCGCGGGCGTCGAGGCGCTCGAGCAGGACGGCGAGCGCGTCGTCCTGCGGTGGCGCGAGGGCGAGAGCACGCAGCACGATCGCTTCGACGTGGTGGTCATGGCGACCGGATGGCCCGCCGATGTCGAGGATCTGGGGCTCGAACACGCGGGGATCGAGGTCGAGCGGTCGGCGATCCCCGTCGATGCCTACTTCCGGTCGCGGGTGCCGCACATCTTCGCCGTCGGCGACGCGAACGGTCGCGCCATGCTCGTGCAGGCCGCGCAGTTCGAGGGCGAGGCGGCCGCCGAGAACGCCGTGCTGGGCGCGAACCGCCGCACTCCGCATCACCTGCTTCCCGCCGGAGGCTTCACCGATCCCGATTACGCCGGTGTCGGGCTGACCGAAGACGAGGCTCGGGAGCGCGACCCCCGCTGCATCATGGCGCTCGCAGAGTTCTCCGACCTCGAACGGGCCGTGATCGACGATCGCGCGGTGGGCTTCTTGAAGCTCATCGCCGACAACCGGCGCGAGCTCATCCTCGGCGCTCACGCGGTCGGCGAGAACGCCATCGAGGTCATTCAGTCGGTGACGACGGCGATGGCGGCCGGAGTGGATGTCGCCACCCTGGCCGGCGTGAAGTTCGCCTATCCCACCTACAGCGCGATCATCGGGCTCGCCGCCCGGCGTCTGCTCCGCGCCTGATCCTCTGCGCTCGGCGGCGGGCCGCCGCTACGACGCGATCGTCGTCTCCGGCGAGGGCTCGGGCGCAGGCGTGTCGCCGTTCCGTCGCGCGGATGCGGCGCCGAACGCCTCGCCCGCCGCACGGCCCTGGATGATCGCGGTGAGGTCGATGCCCGTCGCCGCCCGCACCGCGTCGAAGGCCGATCGGAGTCCCGTCGCAGACTCGGCTGCGAGGTGTCCGCTGGCTCCTTCGCCGCCGAGCACAGTGATCGACCCGACGCGGTCGTAGCCCTTGGCGAACTCGGTCATCATCGGAACCAGCGCCTCGAGGGCTCGCTGTGCGAGCAGCGCCTCCTGGTTGCGCGAGAGCGCCTCGGCTTCGGCGGTGATCGCCGCCGCGCGCGCGTCACCGGCGAGCCGGATGGCGTCGGCCTCGGCCTCGGCACGTAGTCGCACGGCGGTCGCCTCCTGCTGGGCGATCTGCGCCCGCGCCTCGGCGGCCTTGATCTCGGAGTAGGCCTGTGCGTCGGCATCCTTCTGGCGCTGATAGAGGTCGGCGTCGGCGACACGGGCGACCTCGGATTCCAGCCGGGCCTGAGTGTTCTGCGCCTCCTGCACGAGCACCGCCTGCTGGCGCTCCGCTCGGGCGAGGGCCTCGGCCTGCTCGGCCTCGGCGTTGGCGCGGCCGACCTCCGCCTTCGCCGCGGCCGTGTTCTTGTCGAGGGCGGTCTGTTCGATGAGGTTCGCCTCGTCGGTGGCGATCTGGCGGGCGCGGATCTCGCGATCGGCGTTGATCCGCGCCACCTCGGCGTCGCGTTTGACCCGCTCGACCTCGGTCGCTCCGAGGGCCGAGATGTACCCGTTGCTGTCGGTGATCCCCTGGATCTGGAAGGAGTCGAGGATGAGACCCTGCGACGACAGGTCGCTCTTGATGCCCTCGGCGATCTGGTCCGACAGCCGCTGCCGGTCGCGCATCAACTCCTCGACCGTGAGGGTCGCCACCACACCGCGGAGCGCGCCCTCGAGCTGCTCGGTGGTGAACTGCTCGATCGCCTGATCCTGCGACGCGAAGCGCTCCGCCGCGCGACGCACCGACTCGGGGTCGGAGCCGATCTTCACCAGCGCGACGCCGTTGACGTTCACCGTGACGCCGTTGGACGACTGCGCGGTCGGCTCCATCTTGATCTGCCGCGCCCGGAGGGAGATCATCTCCGCCCGCTGGGTGAGGGGGTTCACGATCGCTCCGCCGCCGGTGATCACGGTGATGCGCGAGTCGCCCGTGGCGCCCTTCTGCCGCTTGCCGACGATCACCAGCGCCTCATCGGCCTTCGCCACCCGATACCAGGCGCGGATCAGGATCAGCAGGATCACCAGCGCGACGAGCGCGATTCCGATGCCGATCAATACGAGCAGGCCGACGCCTCCGAGCGCGACGATATCCATCGATCCCTCCCCCTCGCATCCCCCAGGACGCGTTCTCCGAGCGGTCTCACCCTATCGAGAAGGTCGCCGCCGGCACCCCCGTCCGCGGGGATTGTGGATGACCCGGGGCGGAGCTACAGCTCGACGCCGATGAGCACCGGCTCGGGTTGCAGGATCAGGCCGAACTCCGCCTGCACCCGCCCCTGGATGAAACGGGCGAGCTCTGCGATCTCGGCCGCGGTCGCCCCGCCCCGATTGGTCAGGGCGAGGGCGTGCTTGGTCGACAGCGCCGCGCGCGAGCGGGGAAGCTTGAAACCCTTGCGGATGCCGGCGTGCTCGATCAGCCACGCCGCGCTCACTTTGACGTCGGACTCCTCGGTGGACAGCGAGGGCACCGACCCGTCGAACCGCGACAGCGGCGTGACGATGACCGGGTCGAAATCGGGAGCCACCGGCCAGCGCGGGCACTCTGGCGGCAGCGTGCGAGCGAAGGATGCCGAGACGACGGCGTTCTGGAAGAACGATCCGGCGCTCCAGGTGTCGGGGTCGGCGTCGTCGAGCACCATCCCTTTGCCCCGCCGGATCTCGAGCACGCGGTCGCGGACCTGGGCGAGCGACGCAGTCTCCCTCGCCGCGAGCCCGAGCGCGCGACGGAGTTGCTCACCGTGGATCGGTCGCGGCTCCGCCCCGACTTCGGCCAGCTCGAGGGTCACCGACAGGATGACCGCCGACCGGGCGGGCACCGAGCCGTGGTGGTGTTTGAGCACTGACGTGCGGAAGCCGAGTCCCAATTCCGCGGCGGGAACCACCGACACGTCGCCCGTGGCCTCGTCGATGAGCTCGGCCTCGACGAGCGTCTGGATGATCTCCTGCCCGTAGGCGCCGATGTTCTGCACCGGCGCCGCACCCACGGTTCCCGGGATCCCCGACATCGCCTCGATCCCCGCGAGGCCTTCCGCGACGGTGTGCGCGACGAGGGCATCCCAGTCGTGGCCGGCCTGGATGCGCAGCCGGGCGAATCCGGGCCGAGATGCCGGCAGCCGCTCGATCCCCGCGGTGCGGATGCGCACGACGGTTCCGGGGAAGGACTCATCGCCGACGAGGAGGTTCGAGCCTCCGCCGAGGACGAACCACTCCTCGCCGAAGCGCCACACATCGCGGAGCATGGCGACGAGCTCGTCGATGCTGCCGGCTTCGAGAAGGCGCTCCGGAGCGCCGCCGGTGCGGAGAGTCGTGAGCTCCGCCAGCGGGACGGGGGTGACCTCAGTCATCCATCACCGACTCGTCATTCCGGACGCACCCGCACCTGCGCCTTGCCGAGCACCGTGGTGTCGCCGGACGCGACGGTGAGGTCGATGCGCAGCGCGTCTTCGGCGATCGCGCCCACGCGGGCGGTGATGGACAGATCCGCGCCGGCGTCGGAATCGACCACCACGGGTCGCGTGAAGCGCACTCCGTAGTCGAGGATGCGCCCGGTGTCGCCGAGCCAGGGCACGAGCGTCTCGACGGCGAGGCCCATCGTGAGCATGCCGTGGGCGAGGACGCCCGGGAGCCCGACGGCCGAAGCGACGTCGTCGCGATAGTGGATGGGGTTGAAGTCGCCCGACGCGCCGGCGTAGCGCACCAGCGACTCACGGGTGAGGTGCACGCGACGCTCGGCGACGACGTCGCCGACGGCGAGCCCGCTCACGCGTCGCCCTCCCCGACGAGGAGCACCGAGGTGGCCGTGACGACGTGCGCACCGGTGGCGTCTTTCAGCTCGGTCTCGCTCGTGACCATCGCGTTCCCGCCGACGGTGCGGATGCCGGTGACCGATAGCCGCCCGGTGATCTCGTCGCCCGCGACGATGGGCCGCGAGTAGCGGAACCGCTGTTCGGCGTGAAGGACCCGCGACAGCTCGATGCCGCTGTCGGGCTCGGCGAGGAGCTGCTGGAGGGTGGCGTCCTGCAGCACGATGGGGAAGGTCGGCGGCGCGACCACGTCGGCGTAGCCGAGTGCACGAGCCGCATCGGGGTCGAGGTGCTGCGGATCGTCGGCGAACACGGCGCGGGCGAACTCGCGGACCTTCTCCCGGCCCACCAGGTACGGCGGCGTCGGGGGGAAGTCGCGGCCGACGAGTTCGGGGTTCACAGGCACCGCTTCATCCTATCGAGCGCTCCTGCGCCCCCGAACGGCGCGGATGGCCATCTGCACGGCGATGACGGCGAGGAAGCCGGCGAAGAGGATGTTGCCCACCTGCGGGTCGGTGAGGGTGGCGATCCAGGTGCCGAGGGGGGCGGTTGCACAGGCTGCGACGCCGACGAGGACGGCGGCGGGGATGTCGACGTTGCGGCGGATGAGATTGCCGACCGTTCCCGAGATCGCCGTCGGGATCATCATCAGGAGCGACGTCCCCTTCGCCAACAGGTCGCTCGTGCCGAACAGCAGCAGCAGTGCCGGCACGACGATCACTCCCCCGCCCACTCCGAGGAGGCCGGCGAGGATCCCGGTGACGACGCCGAGGACGGCGAGGCCGGTGATCGACAGCGCCGTCAGCGGCAGCTCGGCGTCACGGGAGGGGATCACGAGGAAGAGCGAGACGATCACGACGAGGAGGAAGCCGACGAATCCCCACCGGAGCGCGGTGACCGGGGTGCGCGGCAGGAGCCACGTGCCCACCTGCGCCCCGAGGACCGCACCCGCGGCGAGGATCAGGGCGGGAATCCAGGCCACGGAGTCGTTGAGCGCGTACGCGATGACCCCGACCGCCGCGGTCGGAACGATCGCGGCGAGCGAGGTGCCAGCGGCGCGGCGCTGGTCGAAGCCCAGGACGAGGACGAGGAGCGGGACGACGACCGTGCCGCCACCGACGCCGAAGAGGCCCGACATGAAGCCGGCGATGAACCCGACACCGAGACAGGTGAGGACGAACCGCGCGGTGCGCGGAGTGGCGGCATCCGTCATCTGTCAGTTGACGAGGGCGTTGTCGATGACCCACTCGCCGTCGACTTCGACGATCGTGTAGACCCACTCCTCCTCGATGGGGAGTGGGGTGTCGAGCTCCTGCCCTTCCTGATCGAGCAGGCTGTCGTAGGTCTCGACGGTGTCCACGGTGATGGCGCCGTCCCTGCGGTCGATGTCGCCGACGTTCACCTCGTAGTTCTCCACCGAAGACGAGAAGTTCGCCGACGCCCCCTCGAAGGTCTCGCAGTCGGTGATGCCGTTTCCTTCCCGGAACGCCTCCGTGGTCGCCGTGAAGTACTTGTCGCAGTCGCCCTCTCGCCACGCCTCGTCGTACAGCTCCACGGCGCGGACGGCCGCCTGCTCCTGCGCACTCCCCGACACCGACGCGATGACGATCGGCACGATGACCGCGGCGGCGATCACGAAGCCGAGGAGCAGGATGCCGAGCACGAGCCAGAGGATCCACATCCGCGACTTCTTCGGCGCGGTGGCTGCGGCGAAGGCGCCGCCGGCCGGCACATTCCCCGGCCCTCCGGGAAAGCCCGGCGCCGACGGTGGTGCCTGTGCGGCGTCGCCGGCCGACAGAGTCGCGGGAGCCCCGACCGGCACTGCGGCCACGCCGGGGTCGGCACCGTCGGACTCGGATCCCGGCGCGGCATCCGACCCACCCTCGGTGGACTGCACGTGCTCGGTCCACTTCGCCCCGTCCCACCAGCGGCGGGTGCCGGGCCCGTAGTCGTACCACCCGGGTGGATTCGTGCTCATGCTCGCTCGTTTCGTCGTGCCGGTGCCGCCGTTCGTCGGACTCACCCTACTGCCGGCCGCGCTCCCTCTCCGCCCTCTCGCCCTCCACCAGGTGCGCGGGAAGCTCTTCCACGGGAACGATGACGACGTCGTGCGCGTTCCCGTCGTTGGCGCGGCAGTGGTCGCAGGCACGCTCGATGAGACGGATGTCGGCCAGCGCGTCTCGGCGGGGACGACGAAGCCTCGATGTGGAAGAACGTGCCCTGATCCCGGGGCCGCTATCGCCCGGAGGCCGCGCAGGTCACGCAACGGGTCGCGGTGGGCCGGGCCTCGAGGCGCGCGGCGGGGATGGCTGTGCCGCAGACGGCGCACACACCGTAGGTACCGTCAGCCACCCGGGCGAGGGCGGTGTCGATGTCGGCGAGCTCGGCGAGGATGCCGCCGCGAAGACCCTCGAGCCGTGACCATTCCGCCGAGAGTGTGCCCCCCTCGGGGTCGTGCTCGTCGTCGGCCGACTCCGCCGCCCGGTCGCGGCGAAGCCCGTCGAGCTGTGCGTCGAGGTGGGCGAGCCGGGCGCGGGCGGATGCCTCGCGTGCGCGAAGAGGCTCGGCGGACGCGGTCATTCCTCCACGGTAGGCGGCACCGGCGACATCCGGCTTTCGGCGCTTTCGAAGCCGATACCCGTACGGTGATTTCCATGTCTCGCAGCGATGGATCCGACTGTCATAGTCCCGGCGCCCGGGTGACCCCGGGCGCGTCCCCGCAAGGGGAGGTGGACCGATGATCGGCGATCTCCTCTTCAACATCTCGCTGGTGATCGCCTTCGTGCTGATCGGTGGGGTGTTCGCTGCCACCGAGATGGCGCTGGTGACCCTTCGCGAGAGTCAGGTGAACGCCCTCGCCGCTCGCGGCAAGCGCGGCCAGCGGGTGGCCGCTCTGGCACGCAACCCCAACACCTTCCTCTCGGCGGTGCAGATCGGCGTAACCGTCGCCGGGTTCGCGTCCGCAGCATACGGCGCCTCGTCGATCGCCCCGAGCGTCGCGCCGCTGTTCGTGTCGGTCGGGCTCGCAGAACCGCTCGCTCTCACGGTGGCCACCGTCGTGCTCACCCTGGTGATCGCGTATCTCTCGCTCGTCCTCGGCGAGCTCGTGCCCAAACGCCTGGCGATCCAGCGGAATGCGCAGTTCGCCTATGCGGTCGCGCCGGTGCTGAACGGCTTCGCGGTGCTGATGCGGCCGGTGATCTGGCTGCTCTCGGTGTCGACCAACGCGCTCGTGCGCCTGTTGGGCGGCGACCCGCACAAGGCCGGTGAGGAGTTGAGCGAGGAGGAGCTCCGCGACATCGTCTCGAGCCACCAGGGCCTTCCCGAGGAGGAGCGGCGCATTCTCGACGACGTGTTGTCGCTGCGGGGTCGCCAGGTGAGCGAGGTGATGCGGCCGCGGCCCGAGGTCGTGGCCCTCGACTACGGCGATACCGTGGGCGCCGCCGCCGCCCGAGTGCGAGACCTCCCCTATTCGCGGTATCCGGTGGTGGACCAGTCGATCGACGACATCACCGGCTTCGTGCACGTGCGAGACCTGTTCGAGGCGGTGTCGGATGCCTCCGACGGCCCGCTGGAACCGCTGGTGCGCCCGATCCCCTACCTGCCGTCGACGGCTCGGGTGCTGCCGACCCTGACCGGGATGCGCGCCGCCGGGGACCAGATCGCCGTGGTCGTCGACGAGTACGGCGGCACGGACGGCATCGTGACACTGGAAGACCTCGTGGAGGAGGTCGTCGGCGAGATCTTCGACGAGTACGACACCGACGCCGCCCCCGGCGACCTCACCGAGACGGGAGGGACGGTCGACGGCCGGCTGAACCTGCAGGATTTCGAGGAGGCGACAGGGCTCACCCTCCCCCGCGGGTCGTCGGACACCATCGCCGGGTACGTTCTGGAGCGCCTCGGCCGTCTCGCCGTCGTCGGCGACACGATCGACGTGGATGGGGCGACGCTGAAGGTGACCGCGCTCGACCGCCGACGGATCGCCGAACTCCTCGTCACGCCGAAGGAGAAGGCGGTGCCGGCGGAGAGCTGACCGCGTCGGGGCCACCGGTGCCGGTGGTGCGGTCCTCGTGCTTCCGCCGTGCTCGCGCGATGAGGAATAGCACCGACCCCACCACGATGTACGCGAGCGCGCCGAGCCACACCCCACCGGTCTGCTGAGTGAGGAGGGCGACGCTGGCGATGATGGCAAGGATCGGCACGATGCGCGGCACGGTGAAGTGGGAGTGCTCGACCTTGTCCTTCTTCAGCACCAGAACGCTCACGTTCGACGCCAGGAAGACCAGGAGCAGCAGAAGCACGGTGGTCTCGGCGAGCGTCGCGACGTCGCCGAGGAAGGTCAGCGCGATGGTCACGAGGGCGACAGTGAGGATCGACACCCACGGCGTCCGGCGGTTGGGCAGCACTTTGCTGAACGCGCGGGGCAGGAGTCCCGCTTCGGCGAGACCGTAGCCGACGCGGCTGGCCATGACCATGAACAGCAGGGCGCCGTTGGCGATGGCGACCAGGGCGATGAGGCTGAAGAGCCACTCCGGCACGGCGAGTCCGCTGGCGGTGACGACCTCCAGGAGCGGCCCGGTCGACTCGGCGAGGTCGGCGGGCGGGACGACGATGACGGCACCGATGGCGATGAGGAGGTAGACCACGGCGGCGGTGAGGATCGCGCCGAACAGGGCGCGGGGGTAGGTGCGGGAGGGATTGCGCACCTCCTCGGCCATGTTGGCCGCGGCTTCGAAACCCAGGAAGGAGAAGAACGCGATGATGGAAGCCGCGAAGGCGCCCTGAAGCGGAGGAACGTCGGGTGCGAACTCCAGCAGCCGGGCGGGATCGCCGTTGCCGCCGCCGAACACGATTGCCGCGATGACGATGATGAGCACCAGGCCGCTCACCTCGATCATCGCCGCGATGAGGTTGGCGCTCAGCGACTCGCGGACCCCCCAGAGGTTGATGAGGGCGAGCAGGATGATGAAGCCCACCGCCGTGGGGATCGGCGGGATGTCGATGAGTGCGGCGAGGTAGTCGCCGGCGAAGGCGTTCGCGAGCGCGGCGGCCGTCGTGATGCCGGACGCCATCATGAGAAAGCCCACCAGGAACGACAGGTAGGGGATGTTGAAGGCCCGCTCGACGTACCGGGCCGCTCCCCCGGCATGCGGGTACTTCGTGATGAGCTCGGCGTAGGTGCCGGCGGTCAGGAGCGCCACGACGAGCGCGATGAGGAGTGGCAGCCAGATGACGCCGCCTACGTCGACGGCCATCGACCCGACCAGCGTGTAGATGCCGGCGCCCAGGGTGTCGCCGACGATGAAGGCGAAGAGGAGCCATCCGCCCACCACTCGCTTGAGTCCGAGCTTCTCCTGCGCGCCGGGCGCCTGCGTGTCCTGGGCCATTCCGCTACTTCAGTACCGGCCACAGACGGCGGCAAGCCCTGTCACCGCCGAGGTGACTGCTCTACACTCCTTTGGCTGTTCCGCTCACTCGGGATCACCGACGAGCTTCAGGCCGACGACGCAGCCGACGAGGCCGATGATCAACAGGATGCGGACCCACGAGAACCCCTCGTCGCCGCTGATCATCGCGTACAGCACCGTCAGCGCGGCGCCGATGCCCACCCAGACGGCGTAGGCGGTGCCTGTCGGGATGTCGCGCATCGCCCAGGCGAGCCCCGCCATGCTGGCTGCGAGCGCCGTGACGAACACCACGCTCGGCCAGAGGCGGGTGAAGCCCTCGGTCTTCCCGAGTGCTGTCGCCCAGACGGCTTCGAGGATGCCGGATGCGACGAGAATGACCCACGACATGGGACGGCCCTTCTGGCCAGTCTTGTCGCACTCCGGGTACTGATCCCTCGTCCGGGGGTCCGGTCGGGACCCGGGAGCGACTTTAGCCGGTGCACCTGATCACCGACTGGGCACCGACGGGCGTGGCCGCCCGACTCCAGGCGCAGTTTCTGTGCTCTGGCGCGCTCGACATGACACGAACTGCGCCCGGAGCAACGTCATCCCGCAGGGCGGCGCCCTCCAGGCGCAATTTCTGCGCTCTGGCGCGCTCGACACGACACGAACTGCGCCCGGAGCAGCGTCACCCCGCAGGGCCCCGCCCTCCGGGCGCAGTTTCTGCGCTCTGGCGCGCTCGACACGACACGAACTGCGCCCGGAGCAGCGGGGCGGAACACCCGCGTGGCCACTGTCGGGCCGCGACGTCAGACGAGGGCGCCAGCCGTGTCGTAGCGCTCGGCAAGTAGCGCGCCGAGGCGCCGGGCGATGGTGCGCGGACCCGACTGGGGGGCCTCGGCCTCGACATCCGGGTTGTAGTTGGTGTTGGTGTTCACGTCGTAGGTCACCCGGCGCCCGTCGACGGTCTCGATGAACTCGATCCCGGCGATCTCGATCCCGGTCGCCGCGAGGAAGGCGGCGTACTGCCGCACGAGCGGGTCGTCGGCCGAGACATCCGTTCTGCGACGGAACAGCGGCTCGGGTTCCGCGCCGTCAGCGCCGGGGACCGCGCACGCCTCGGCCGGGCACAGCTCGAAGCTGCCCGCGGAGGTGTCGACGCGTACGGCGTAGACGAAGGCTCCGCCGGCGAACTCCACCCGGGTGATGAACGGCTCTCGGGCGACGAGGTACTCCTGCAGCAACGTGATGCCGTCGGGCGACGGCTCGAAGCCGGCGTCGACCCAGGCGTCGAACTCGTCGTGGCTGTCGAACCGGCGGACGCCGAGGCCCTTTCCGCCCTGGTTGTGCTTGCTGATGAACGGCGCGGCGAATGACCGGGCGCGGGTCTTGAGGTCTCGGGTGCCGAAGACGGCGACGGTGTGCGGGACGTCGATGCCGGATGCCGCGAGCGCGGCGTACTGCGCGGCTTTGCTCACTTCGAGTTCCAGAACGCGGCGCCCGCCGACGACGGTGCACCCTGCGGCCTCGAGCCAGGCGAGCACGGCGCGGCCGTACTCCTTGGAGTGGGCGTGGTCACGCGTATGCGCAGACGCGCTGAGACGCGACCAGAAGACGCCCTCGGGCGGAGCGGCGGCGAGATCGATGGCTCCGTCGGTGAGGAGCCACTCCTCGGCCGGCACGCCTTCGGCGGCGAATGCCGCGGCGAACGGCGGGAACCACTCGGGGTTCTCGTGGATGACGTAGACGCGTGGGGTGGCGCTCATGCGGCGACGCTCCGCTCCTGAATGAGGGGGATGACCTGCTCGGCGAAGCGCTCGAGTTCGGCGAGGGCCGGGGAGAACTGCAGGAGGAGGGTGTCGACGCCGACCGCCTCGAACGCGCGGATGCGGTCCGCGACCTGCTGGGGGGTCCCCACGAGATCGGGGCGGAGACCGCGGTTCGACACCGAATACTCGCGGAGGCTCACCTCGACGTCGAGCTGCGACTTCGACACGAAGTCCTGATAGGAATCGTAGGCCGCCCCCGAGCGGACGTCGGTGATGCGCGCGAGCTCCGCCTGGGCCTCCTCTTCGGTGTCGCGGACGATCGCGTAGGCCGCCATGCCGAAGTGGGCGAAGGGCGCACGGCCGGCACGGGCGCGGCGCTGCTGGAGGTCGGCGATCTTCTCGGCGAGCTCCGCCACGGTGCCGCCGTGGGTGAGATAGGCATCGGCGAAATCGGCGATCGCGGTGCGACCGGCCTCGCTCTCGCCGCCGGCATAGATGAGCGGCGCCGGGCGCGGCTTCGGCTCGAGATGGGTGCCGTCGAGGGTGAGACGGCGACCGGCGTAGGAGAACGGCGTCTCGGTCCACAGCCCTCGCAGCGCCTCGACGTACTCCGTCGAGAAGGCGTAGCGGTCGTCGTGATCGGCGAAGGAGATCCCGTACTGGCGCGCTTCCTCAGCCCACCACGCCGACACCACGTTCAGGGTGAAGCGGCCCTGCGCGACCTCTTGGATGGTCGCCGCCTGCTTCGCGGCGAGAGCCACCGGATGGTAGCTGGGGCGGATCGCCGCCATGATCTCGAGGCGCTCGGTCACGGCGGCGAGCGCCGTCGACACGGCCCACGCGTCGAGCGCCGGACCGCTCGCGCCCTTGATGTCGTTGAGGTTGAGTTCGGGGACGAGGGTCAGGTCGAATCCGCCGGCCTCAGCGGCGCGGGCGATCTCGGCAAGGTGGGCGAAAGTCGCCGGGGTCTGCTCATCCGCGACGTTGCGCAGCCATCCACCGAAGGTGGGAGTCCAGTATCCGAATCGCATCATGCCCTTCCGCCTCCGACAGCCTAAGCACTCGCGGAGGCGACGGGTCGCCGCGTGACGCACGGTGTCGGGATGCCGCTGCTCCCGCGTGCCGGGGCGCCCCTCGCGACGCCGACCGACGCGGAAGCCCCATGGCCCCGGAAACGACGAAATCCCCGGCGAAGCCGAGGATTTCCTCTGGTAGCAGGAGCGGGGCTTGAACCCGCGACCTCACGATTATGAGTCGTGCGCTCTCACCAACTGAGCTACCCTGCCACGTCGCATCGGCCGTGAGAACCGGATGCTCCGAGCCCCGAGTCAGGATTGAACTGACGACCCCTTCCTTACCATGGAAGTGCTCTGCCACTGAGCTATCGGGGCGTGCTGCCCGCTCGCGGGCAACTCCACGAGAATACCAGAGCCCCGGCATCCCGCTGAATCGATCCTCAGCCCCCGGCGTGCTCCCGCAGCCACGGCAGCGGGTCGATCGGGGTGGTGCCGTTGAGCAGCAGTTCGAAGTGCGTGTGCGCGCCGAACGACCGGCCCGTGTTGCCGGTCTTGCCGAGCACGGTTCCCACGGTGATCTGCTGCCCGGGTTCGACCTCCAGCGAGCCGTACTGCATATGCGCGTAATGGCTCGAGACCATCTGCCCGTCGACCTCGTGGTCGATGATGACATGCACCCCGTAGGCGCCACCCGATTCGGTGGCCACGCGCACGGTGCCGTCGGCGATCGCCTGGATGGGCGAGCCCGCGCCGGGGGTGAAGTCCACACCCTCGTGCATCCGGCCCGAGCGCATCCCGAAGCCGTAGCTGATCGGCACGCCCACCGCGAAGGGCCACTGGATGGCCGCGGTGGGGTCGTTGACGAAGAAGTTCGAGAAGTTCTGGATGCCCGACGCCGCGGCGAGGTCGGCCATCGTCACCATGGAGTAGTTCTCCGACCGGGCGATCTCGGCGTTCTCCGTGGTGGGAGGCGCGACGTACGCCTGGATCTCGTCGGGATCGATGCTGAGGTCAGTGCTCCCGGGCGCAGCCGTCGACAGGGCGGCAGGCGCCGCGCCGGTGGCTGCCGCGACCGCCTCGGCGGGCGTGGTGGTGGCGACGGTGAGAAGGCCGACGATCCCCATGACGCTGATGGAGAAGGATGCCGCAGCCACGCGCTTGAACGAGGCGCCGCGTGGCGCCCGCCCGCGTCCTGCCGCCACATGGGCGGCGATGTCCGGCTCCGAAGCGGCGTCCGGCACATCGTCGGAATCGGCGGCGGCCTGCACCGGCAGCTCGCCGGTGAACGAGAACAGCCGTGCGGCCGCTTCGAACTCGTCGCGCTCGGGAGCGTCCGCCGCGTCGGCGGGCGCCGCCGACGGGCCGCCGGCATCCACCGGGACCTGATCGACCGGCTCCTCGGCGACCGAGTGACCGACGGGCGGCTCGAGCAGCCGGAAGGCGGCGCCCTCGGCGCGCGCGCCGGCTGTGGAAGCATCGTCGGCGATGGTGAGGCGCACGGTGTCGGCCGTGGCGATGACGGCCGGGATCGCCGCTGCGAGAGCGGCGGGGGCGACGGAAGCCCGGTCGGCGGAACCATGGTCGGCGGACCGGGCGGCGCGGCGGCTCCGCCGCGAGGGAGCCGGGTGACGCGACGCCTGATCGACCACGGGCGCGACGGGTGCCGCGTCCACCGTCGAGATCGCCTCACCGCTCTCGGCGGCGGGCGCGGAGGTGACCGTCTCCTCACCGGATGCCTCGGGGACCGCCGTCACGGTGGCCGGAGCGACAGCGGCCGATTCCGCGGGAGTGGCCGTCACCGAGGGCGCCGGAGTCACGGCGACATCCGACGCATCTCCGGTGGACGACGTGGGTGCGGCGGGAGTCTTCGGAGCATCGGTCGACAGCACCGGATTCACCAGGAAGGGAGCCGTCGCGCCACGGGCGCGGAGCGCCCGGCGGCTCACCGGAGCGGGCGGCGTGGCGACATCCGTCGCCTGATCGGGCGAGGGAGAGGTCGGAGACGAAAGGGGTGACGTCTCAGCCGTCCCGGCGGGCGCGGTGGAGATTCGGCCTGACCGGCGGGTGCGCGCGGTCTCAGCCGAAGGGGAGTCGTGGAGCAAAGCGGGGGCGTGCTTCCGAGTCGTTGTCGCGCCGGGGGGTGGGGCACGACAGGCGGTCGTTGGGGGATCCCTCCGATTCGGGCACCGAAGGTAACGATCGGGGAAACCCTACCCGCCGGCGTCTGAGAATGCCATGTGCGGGCGCCCGCGCGTCACCCCGATGCCACCTCGAGCAGTCGATCGAACAGCGCGGGCCCGGCGGCCACGGTGAGCGGCCGGGCCGAGACATCCGAGTCCTCGATGCGCGCGAACAGCCCACCGGCCTCGGTCACGAGCAGGGCACCGGCGGCGAAGTCCCAGGGGTGGAGTCCCCGCTCGAAGTACCCGTCGAGCCGGCCGGAGGCCACGAAGGCGAGATCGAGCGACGCGGCACCGATGCGACGGATGTCTCGGGCGAGACCCATCGCGCGGCCCACCCGCGCCAGGTCGGCGGCATGCGTCGCGGGGTCGTAGCCGAAGCCCGTGCCGAGGAGCGCTCCGGCGGGGCCGGGCTCGGCGGTGACGGCGAGTCGCTCCCCCGCGAGCCAGGCGCCGCCGTCGCGCGTGGCATGGAAGAGCTCGCCGCTCGCGGGATTGAACACCACCCCGGCGAGCGTCTCCCACGTGGCGGGATCGGCGCCGCCGGCGACCACGGCGATGCTCACCGCGTAGGACGGGACCCCGTAGGCGTAGTTGACGGTGCCGTCGATGGGGTCCACGACCCAGGTGATGTCACTGTCGCCTCCGTGAGTCGCAGGCGACGAGCCGGACTCCTCTCCGAGGAAGCCGTCGGCGGGCCGCTCCCGCTGCAAGCGGATGCGGATGAGGTCCTCGACCTCGCGGTCGGCCTCCGTGACGATGTCGGCGACCGCCGACTTTGTCGCGGCGATCGAGACGCCCTCGGTTCGGCGGCGACGGGCGAGGGCACCCGCCTCTTCGGCGATGTCGACGGCCAGATCGTGCAGCTGCGCGGCGAGCGTCATGCCTTCACGCTAGCGCGGCGCCGGACGCGGGCCGCCCCGGTGGCCTTTACGGTGGAGCCATGCACCTCGCCCAGGATGCCGCCACTCACGACGTCGTGATCGTCGGCGGCGGTCATAACGCCCTCGTCGCCGCCGCCTACCTCGCGCGGGCCGGGAATCGGGTCGTCGTCGTCGAGCGCCTCGACCATGTCGGCGGCGCAGCGGTGTCGGAGGAGCCGTGGCCGGGAGTCGCCGCCCGCCTCTCGCGCTACTCGTACCTGGTGAGCCTGCTCCCCCGGCAGATCATCGACGATCTGGGGCTGCGCCTCGAACTTCGCCGTCGGCGCTACTCCTCCTACACTCCCGACCCCGCCGACCCCACCCGCGGGATCCTGGTCGACCGGGAAGACCCTGACGCCACGGCAGCCAGCTTCGCCCGGGCGACCGGCGACCCCGCCGAGGCGGCGCGCTACGCCGCCTACGCCGACCGGCTCCTCCCGCTCGCACGCGCCGTCTTCCCCACGATGACCGAGCCGCTGCGCACCCGCAGCGAGATGCGGCGGCTCGTCGATGACGATGAGGTGTGGGCGGATGTGGTCGAGCGGCCGCTCGGGCAGCTGTTGCGCTCCGCGCTCCGCTCCGACCTCGCGCGCGGGATCGCCTTCACCGACGGGCTCATCGGCACCTTCGCCGCGGCCGATGACCCCGGCCTCGCGCAGAATCGTTGCTTCCTGTACCACGTCGTCGGAGGCGGGACCGGCGACTGGGATGTGCCGGTCGGCGGGATGGGTCGCGTGAGCGGCGAGCTCGAACGCGCCGCGCGCGCGGCTGGCGCGGAGGTTCGCACCGGAGCCGAGGTCACCGCGATCAGCCCGGACGGCGAGGTGACGATCGACAGCGGCGAAGCTCTGCGGGGGCGGCTGGTGCTGATGGGCGCGGGGCCGAGTGTGCTGGCGCGGCTTCTGGGGCATCCCGAGCTCGCCACCGCAGCGCGCCCCGAGGGAGCGCAGGTGAAGGTCAACATGCTTCTTCGTCGGCTTCCACGGCTGCGCGACACGGATGTCTCGCCCGCGGCCGCGTTCGCCGGCACCTTCCACATCAACGAGACGCTGACTCAGCTGGATGCGGCCTTCGACGCCGCGTCGGCAGGAAGCCTTCCCGACCCCCTCCCCGCCGAGATCTACTGCCATTCCCTCACCGACCCGTCGATCCTCGCACCGGACCTCCGCGCCGAGGGCGTGCAGACGCTGACCCTCTTCGGTCTGCAGCTGCCGCATCGCCTGGTCGCCGGCCGCGACCGGGAGGCGGCGCGGCGGGAGCTCCTCGCCGCAGCCTTCCGCTCTCTGGACTCGGTGCTCGGGGAACCGATCGAGGACTGCCTGTACACCGCGCCCGACGGCTCGCCGTGCGTGGAGGTGCGGACGACGGCCGACCTCGAGGACTCGCTCCGCATGGCAGGTGGGGACATCTTCCACGGCGCGCTGGCGTGGCCCTGGGCCGACGACGAGGACGACCTCGGTTCGCCGGCTGCGCGGTGGGGCGTCGCCACCACCCACGAGCGCGTCCTGCTCTGCGGATCGGGCGCACGACGCGGCGGGGCGGTCAGCGGCCTCGGCGGGCACAACGCCGCCATGGCCGCGCTGGAGCTCCTCCGCGGGTGAGCGCGCCGCCCGTCTCGGGCGACGCAGCACGTCGCGTGAGCGCCGCCGTCCGCTCAGGGACGGGGCGGCAGTGGCGGCGGGGGCGGGAAGCCCTCGTAGCCGGGAGACGACGTGTCCGGTGCCGGATGCGCGGGTGCGGCGGCCGGAGGCGCGGGATCAGCGGGTGCCGTTGCTGGTGCCGATGCGGAGGTGTGTCCGAGCGCCTGATCGACCGGCACGAAGGACTGGGCTCCCGGCGAGGGGCGACCGGTGTAGTAGGCCTGGAAGTCGGGATTCCCATCGGGCAGCATAGGCAGCGGTGTGCGACCGTCGGCGAACATCGGCCACGGCAGCGGCTCGTGCGGGGGCGCGCCGTTCCCTACCGGCGCCTGCGGGCAGGGCGCGGGGGCTGCGGGCGCGGGAACCGGGTGGGGCGGTGCCGGGTGGGTCGGTGCCGGATGGGTCGGTGCCGAGGGGAAGGCTCCCGGAGGCACCGACGGGTAACCGGCGCCCTGCGGAGCCCATCCGGGTCCCGGCTGCGACGGCGCCCACCCCGCCGCGACCGGGGCCGGCCGAGGTCGCTTCGGTGCGAAGAGCACGTTGATGAGCGGCAGCAGCGCCGTGCCGACGGCGGCGAGGATCGTGATCGCCACGACGAAGCGCCAGTAGAGGTCGTCGAAGTCGCTCCATTCGGCGAGCATGAGCGGGATGACGAGCATGATCGCCAGCGCCACGACCAGCACGATCGTGACGATCGCGATGACCTGGGTGAAGGTCGTGCGGTTGCGTGCGAGCGCGCGCGTGAACAGCCGCACGTGCAGCAGCGCGAGCTGGAGGATGAGGACGATCAGCAGGAACGAGACGAACCGGCCGAATCCGGAATACGGGAAGCGCTCGGGCATCCAGATCATCACCGCGCCGATGAGCAGGATGACCACCCAGGTCGCCATGCTCGCCAGCGCGAACCAGGCCGGGCGCCGCGGCGCGAGGTGCGCGTCGAGGATGGCGACGCCCGCGAAAGCGGCGAGAAGCAGCACGGTGAGGAACGCGCGGGCGATGATCCCGTTCTCGGGGCCGATGAGCACCCAGACCACGCAGACGATCGCGGCGAGGATCAGCGCGCCGATCGCCACCCAGATGGCGGTGCGGATGAGGGGCGACCGGCCCGGGTCATCCGTCGCCGTGTTCTCGTACGGGGCGCTCTCGTACGGCGCTGGTCCGGTCATGTCGATCCTCTCGTCGAACGCATGCCCATCCTGGCACGCGACCGCGCGCGGCGTCAGTCTCTCGCCCCGCCCGCTCCCCGACGGCGACCTCCACGCAATCGCGGCTTCACCACGCCCGCCGGCGCTCTCTCCGATGTCTTTCGACGATCCTGTGTAGGTGAGGCGGCGGGAACGCGAAGAGCCCGGCCGAAGCCGGGCTCGAACGTGGCGAGTGAGGGATTCGAACCCCCGAAGGCTACGCCGGCTGATTTACAGTCAGATCCCTTTGGCCGCTTGGGTAACTCGCCAGGTGCGCACCCGCCCGGCTTGTGCAGTCGACCGGAGGCGCGAGCACCCAGTCTAGTGCGAGCAGTGGCGTCGGAAAAATCCGCGCCGCTGCGGAGGGTCAGGACGATCAGGTGCTGATGCGATCGAGGTCGGGGGCGGCGAGCGACGAGGGAAGGCGCAGCAACGCACCCTCGAAGCGGCAGGTCGCGGCGGCGACATCCATCGCGCTCTGCAGCGCCGCCCCCCACCCCTCGGGCCCGGCCGGGGGGTTCGTGACGAGGGCGGCGATGACGGCCGCGAAGGCCGCGTCGCCGGCGCCCATGGTGTCGACGATGCGACCGGGAAGGTCGGAGATCGGCCGGGTGACGACATCCGCGCCCGCTTCGATGGTCGCCCCCGCCGCGCCCTGGGTCGCCAGGACCGCGGCCGCTCCCCCGTCGATGAGCCGCGCGCGCAGGGCATCGACCGGTTCGCCGTAGAGGAGGGCCGCGTCGTCGTCGCCGACCTTCACGAGCGCCGCGTGCGCGGCGAGCTGCTCGAAGCCCCGAACGAATTCGGCGCGGTCATGCATCATGCCCTCCCGCGGATTGACGTCGATGGCGAGGATCGCATCCGACGCCGCGACGCACTCCGAGAGTGCGAGCGTCTGTGCGACGTCGTCGAAGGGGAAGCAGCTGACCGCGACCACGGCGGCCCCGCTGATCGCCGTCCGCTCGGCTTCGCCGAACCGGATGGCCCGATGCTGAGCCGCCTCGTTGAAGACATACGTCGGCTCACCGCCGCCGCTGCGGGTGCTGACCGCTCGCGACGAGCCCCGGACCGACGGCGTCGCCACGAGATCGACGCCGAAGTCGGCGAGATACGACCGGATGCGAGCCCCGGGTTCGTCGTCGCCGACCATCGCGATGAGCGTCGCGGGCACGCCGAGGCGGGCGAGTCCGACCGCCACATTGAGGGCGGCGCCCCCGACGAATTCGCGGACGCCTCGATCGTCGCGCAGCTCGTCGATGAGCGCGTCTCCGATGACGACGGCCCGCCCGGTCACGAGGCGCTCCGCGCGTGCTGCGCCACGCTCTCGACGAACGCCTCGGTGCGACGGCGGGTGCCGTCGATCCGGCGGTCGACGCTGGCGCGGATCTCGCTCGGCGCCAGCGGGGCTGCCAGGCGCACCGTCTCGTGGCACGACAGGTCGGCGCACATGTAGGTGCCGACGCTGTCGCCGTTGCTTCCGGCCTCGCCGGCCTTGCGGGCGGTGAAGAGGGCGACCTGGTCGGCGGGCTGCATGGTGTGGCAGAGGTTGCACATCGCCGAGCGCGCTCGCGAGCTGCCGTCGGCAGCGCGCATCAGCACGCCCACCACTTCACCGTCGACCTCCGCGACGACGTATCCGCGGCCGCGGGTGCGCGGGTCGCGCCAGGCCAGGAAGTCCAGGTGGTCCCAGTCGGTCAGCAGGAAGTCGCTCGGCAGAGCGACCAGCTGCACCTCCTCGGGGCGGGCGTTCACGAACGACGCGCGAACGTCATCCTCGGTCAGCGGGCGCATGCAACCTCCTCGCCAGGTCTCGGGACAGTCTACGAACCTCTCCCGCCGAACGGGGCCGCGGATGTCACGGCGGTATGCCGCCGGACGCCGCGACCGACGCGAACGGATCGATCCGCGAGGCATCCGAGAGCCTTCGGCGTCGGGTCGCGGCGGATAGGGTGACCCCGATGGTGGACGGCGCGGACGCGCACCCCTGGTCGGAGGCGGCCTCGGGGTGGGCGGAACTCTGGGGCGGCTTCGCGGCTCCGGCGTGGGCGCGCCTGATCGACGCCTGCGGCATCGTCGCCGGCACGCGCGTGCTCGACGTCGGCTGCGGCAGCGGCGAGTTCCTCGCGGAGCTCGCCGCCCTCGGCGCCGTCGCGACAGGCGTCGATCCGGCGCCCGCGATGGTGGCGCTCGCGCGCCGGCGCGGACCTGCGGTGCAGGCGGATGCCGAGCACCTCCCCTTCGCCGACCGCTCCTTCGATGCGGTCACCGCCGTCAACGCGCTGCAGTTCGCCGAGGATGCCGGCGACGCCCTCCGCGAGTTCGCTCGCGTCCTCCGTCCTGGGGGACGCATCGGCCTCGCCATCTGGGCCGAGGGATGCCGCAACGACATCGACGTCGTCGAACGCGCCGTCGCGGATGCCTTCGAGGAGGAGCCCCTGCCCGAGAACCCGCTCCGCTCACCGGGAGGGCTCGAAGCGGCGATCGCTGCGGCGGGCCTCACCCTTCGCGACGCCGGCACCGTCGCCGTTCCCTGGCGCGCACCCTCTGCCGACCCGCTCGTCCGCGGCATCCTCCTCGGCGAGGACCCCGCGACGATCGCCGAGCTCCGGCCGGTCGTGATCGAAGCCGCGGGGCCTTTCCGCCGCGAAGACGGAAGCTACGCTCTGCGCAACGAGTTCCGCTGGGCGGTGGCGTCTTCGGACTGAGACTCCACCGAGTCATCCGCTCCCTTACCTCGGATGAGGAAGCCGAAGCCGAAGGCGACGAAGAACATCAGCACCCCGTACACCGCTGCCGGGAGGCTCAGCTCGACCGAGCCGAGCACCGACTGCGCGATGACGATGGCGAGGGTGGCGTTGTGCACGCCGATCTCGAACGAGGAGGCGATCGCCTGACGGCGCCCGACCCGGAAGAGGCGCGGCACGGTGTAGCCCACGGCGAGGCTGATGAGGCAGAACACGATGGTGATGAGCGAAAGCCGGGCGAAGTTCGCCACGAGCAGCTCCCAGTTCGAGGCCACGGCGCCGGCGATGACCACGGCGAGGATGATCACCGACGCGATCCGCACCGGCTTGTCCATGCGGTCGGCGAAGCGCGGCGAGAGGCGCCGCACCAGCATCCCGAGTGCCACGGGGAGCAGCACGATCGCGAAGACCTCCAGGGTCTTCGCCCACTGCAGCCCGAGCTGGTCGTCGAAGGGGTCGAAGTAGGCGATCGCGAGGTTCGTGATGACCGGCAGTGTGATGACGGCGATCACCGAGTTGACCGCGGTGAGGCTGATGTTGAGCGCGACGTCCCCGCGGAAGAGATGGCTGTAGAGGTTCGCCGTCGTGCCACCGGGCGACGCCGCGAGCATCATCATGCCGACCGCGAGCACCGGCGGGAGCTGGAACAGCAGCACCAGACCGAAGCAGATGACCGGCAGCAGCACGAGCTGGCACGCGAGGGCGATGATCACGGCCCTCGGCTGCTTCACCACGCGCGAGAAGTCGCGCAGCGTGAGGCTCAGGCCCAGGCCGAACATGATGATGCCGAGCGCGATCGGCAGGGCGATGGAGGTCAACGCTGATCCCATGACACCCAGTGTGGCTGATGCCGGGACGCGGTGTCACGCGCAGAGGTTCATCGGGTCGGTGTTCGGGCCCATGTCACTCCGGCGGGCGCGCCGACCACCCGAGGCGCCCCGCGACGGCGTCCGCCGCCCGCGAGGGGAAGTCGTCCCACCCGGGCTCGAGCACGTCGCGCGTGAGGGCGAACAGCGCCTGGGCGGCAGGCTCGACCGGCCCCTCGAGCGCCTGGGCGATCGCCGCGCCCCACTCCGGGAAGTCGAGCTCGAATCGCCGCAACGGGTCGATCGTGTCGCGTCGGTTCGTCGACCGGTCGCCGAAGCGACCGCGGATCGCGCGCACGAGGTGCTGCACGGCGGCACTTCGCACGAACTGGCCGGCGTTGAGCGTCTCGCCACGCCGGGCGCGCCCGACTCCGAGGAGGAGCTTGACCAGGACGAGGCGCGCATCGTTCACGGGATCGAAGCGGTCGGCGGCCGCGGCGCGTTTTCGCGCCCGCCTGACGAGGGTTGCCGTCGTGCCGCGCTCGTCATCGACGACGACCGTCGCATCGCCGGCCACGGACTCGGCGAGCTCCTCCGCCTCCGAGAGGGCGAATTCGAAGACGTGGCCGTCGTCGTAGACGGCGACGAAGCCGATCTCGCCTTCCCGCGCGGTGAGGACGAGGCGATCGGAGTCGGGGAGCCACGAAAGATCAGGTCGGATGTCACGCCCCCGTCCCGCCTCGATGATCGCGAAGAAGTCGTGATCCGACCACTCGTCCCGTCGGTGGGCCGCCTCGTCGGAGGCGGAGCCGAGCAGGACCAGCCCGATCAGCCCGTCCCGAGCGCGGACACCGTCGGCGAGGCCGGAGCTGAGGGCGGCGAATCGGTCGGAGGCGCCGCGAGGGGACATCCTGCTACTTCACGCTCCCCGCCGTCAGCCCGCCGACGATGAAGCGCTGCAGCGACAGGAACAGGGCGACCGGGATGATCGCGGCGAGCACCGCGCCGGCGGCGAAAACGCTCCAGTTACGGGCGGTCTCCTGCGAGACGAACTGGTAGAGGCCGACGGCGAGGGTCTGCTTGTCAGGATCGGCGAGGATCACCGAGGCGATGACGAAGTCGTTCGTCGTGGCGAGGAAGGACAGCAGTCCGACGACCGCGAGGATCGGGGCGACCAGTCGCAGGATGATCGTGAAGAAGATGCGGGCGTGCCCGGCCCCGTCGATCTTCGCCGCCTCGTCGATCGAGGCCGGCACGGTGTTGAAGAACCCGTACATGAGATAGGTGTTCACACCCAGGGCGCCGCCGAGGTAGACCATGATGAGGCCGAGCTGGGAGTTCAGGCCGAGCGCGGGGAAGATATCGGCGATGGCCGACATGAGCAGGAAGATCGCCACGAACGCCAGCAGCTGCGGGAACATCTGCACGAGCAGCAGCGTCAGCAGGCCGAACCGCCGGCCGGTGAACCGCATGCGCGAGAAGGCATACGCTGCGAGGGCGCCGAGGAGCACGGTGCCGGCGGCGGTGATGAGCCCGATCACCAGGGTGTTCACGAACCAGGCTCCGTACGGCTGCGAGGGGTTCTCGAAGAGCCGGACGTAGGCACCCAGATCGAAGGTCGAGAACAGGCTGTTGGCGGTGAGGAGGGTACCGCCGGGGTTCAGCGACGCCGAGAGCACGTAGGCCAGCGGGAAGGCGCAGAACAGCAGCATGACGATGCCGATGAGGTGGCGCCAGCCGGTTTCGCGGAACCACTTGCCGAATGGCCGGCGGGGGGTGGGCGCGGTCTTCTGCGCCGCCTTCTCGCCACGGCGGTCGTCGGCGAGCGCCTCGGCGATCGCGGGGGCGGGCTGCGAGGTCAGCGGGTTGGAGTTCAGGGCCATCTCAGTTCAGCTCCTCGAGGACCTTGGTCTGGCGGAAGCTCACGTAGGAGATGACCGCCACCAGGATGAAGATGATGATCGAGAAGGCGCTGGCGAGCCCGTAGTCGCGGTTCGCACCGACGAAGGCCACCTTGTACACCATCGAGATCAGGATGTCGGTGGCCCCCACGTTGATCGAGGCGTCGGCGAATCGCGGTCCGCCGTTGGTGAGCATGTAGACGATGTTGAAGTTGTTGAAGTTGAACGCGAACGACGAGATCAGCAGCGGCGCGACCGACACCAGCAACAGGGGGAATTTGATGTGGCGGAAGACCTGCCATACCCCCGCCCCATCGACTCGGCCGGCCTCCTGGATGTCGTCCGGGATCGACTGCAGGGCACCGGTGCACACCAGGAACATGTACGGGAACCCGAGCCAGAGATTGACGATGAGGATCGCCGCCTTGGCGAGCGTCGGGTCGAGCAGCCAGGGGATCGAGGCACCGCCCAGGAGCACCTGGTTGATGAAGCCGAAGTCCTGGTTGAACATGCCGGCCCAGATGAGGGCGGAGAGGAACGCGGGGAATGCGTAGGGGAGGATCAGGATGACGCGGTAGTACTTGCGGCTCTTCATCTTCGGGTCGTTGAAGACAACGGCGAGGAAGAGGCCGAGGACGAAGGTGGTCGCGACCGAGAGGAAGGCGAAGACGAACGTCCAGATGAGAACCGCGATGAAAGGCCCCCGGATGGACTCTTCGGTGATCGCCCGGACGAAGTTCTCGCCCCCGACCCACACCTGCCAGCCGGGGAGGATCTCGGTGCCGTCGTCGGCGGTGAAGGCACCCGTCCCGATGTCGCGGTAGACCGTTCCGGTCTCGGTGTCGGTCATCGTGTCGGCGGCGGGATCCCATTCGAGGCTCGATTGGAACAGGTACGCGTTCGAGCCGTCGGTCGTGCGCAGGTATCCGTCGTTCAGGTCGTCGTCGAGGGGGACGGCGAGCGCCCCGATCTCGGCCTGATTGGCGAGGATCTGGGAGAAGTCGAGGATGGTGTAGCCCGCGGCCTCGGGGTTCGAGATCGACTCCAGCGGCTGCTCGGTGCTCCCGACGCTGAGGTCGCCGGTCTCGGGGTCTTCGACGACGAGGTAGAACTGGCCGTCGCGCTGGGCGATCTGCACGGGGTACGTGGCGGAATCCTCCACCCGTGTCTGCGACTGCTGCAGAAGGGCGCTGATCGCGTCCTCTTTCGTGGAGTTGTGGCCCGAGCCGTAGTTCGTGAAGGCGATGTAGACGGTGTACAGCACCACGAAGATCTGGAAGATCAGGAGGAACACCAGCCCGGGCGCGAGGTACTTCGCGGGAAGGAGCCCGGGGATGAGATAGACGGCGTTGAGGATCACGACGCCCACGACGATGAGGGCGGCGATGAGCCACTGCCCTTGGGTGAGGAGCACCAGCACGGCGTAGACCGCCATGGCATCGACCAGACCGAGGGCGACGATCTTGAACAGCCACACCTTCCACCCCGCCGCGGCGGCGTCGGCGTAGGCTGCGGCCCTGCGGCGGCGCCGGTGCAGGGCGGGATCGGTCGGACGCTCCGACGAGCGATCGTCGTCGGTGGCGAGGGTCGGAATCGTCATCGATGCTCCTTGAGGAAGACGACCGGCGGGGATGCTGCGATCCGCAGCATACCCGCCGACGTTGTCAACCGATCTTGCCCTGGATGTTCTCCGCCATGGTGGTCCAGCTGGAGACAGGGTCTCCACCCTGGATGATGGCGACCTCGGTGGTGCCCCAGTCATCCCACACCGCACCCATCTGGGGGATGCTCGGCATCGGAACGGCTTCCGCGCCGACAGTGGCGAAGCCGGCGACGATCGGGTCGGCCTGCGCCGCCTCGAAGGACTCGGTGAGAGCGGGAGCGCGCCCACCGGCTTCGAACAGCGCGGTCTGAACCTCGGGAGTGGCGATGTAGTTCACGAGGAACTCGTTTGCAGCGAGGGCGTTCTCCGACTGCGCGCTGAGGAAGAAGGTCTGCACACCGGCGAAGGGACGGGCAGGCTGCCCACCCGCGGACGGGATCGGGTCGACCGCGACGTTGATGCCGGCGTCGACGGCGTCGCCGACGTTCCACGGGCCGGTCAGGAAGAACGGCGACTGCCCGGCGTTGAAGGCCTCCTTGGCCAGGTCGCCGTCGAGGTTCAGGTTGAACACTCCCGCCGCACCCTGCTGGCCGAGCCAGGTCGCGAACTGCTGACCGGCCTCGTCACCGATGGTGAGGTTGGCGGCGTCGTAGGAGCCGTCCTCGTTCTGCGCGAAGACCGAGTTCCCGAAGGAGGTCTGGAACGGGTACAGGTGGTACGGGTCGGAGTTCTGGGGGTTCAGGCCCACCACGAACGGGTACTGGGTGCCGGCCGCGGTGCCCTTGGCGATCATGTCGTCGAAGTTGGTCGGGGCCTCGGGGACGAGGTCGGCGTTGCGCAGCAGCGCGATGTTCTCGATCGCGTAGGGGAGGCCGTAGGTGTTGCCGTCGTAGGTGACGGCGGCGATGGCGACCTCTTCGAACTCGGCGGCCTTGTCGCCGAGCTCGACAGGAGCCACGACGCCGTCCTGCACGAATGCGCCTGTCCAGTCGTGACCACCGATGGTGATGTCGGGACCCTCGCCGCTCGGAACCTGGGTGATGAAGTCCTGCTGGATGTCTTCGTATTCCTTGACGACGAGGTCGACGGCGATGCCGCGGTCCTCTTCGAAGGCGGCCGCGACGTCCTGGAGGGCGCGCTCGCGGTCGGCGTCGACCCAGACGGTCAGGGTGTTCTCGGCGCTGCCGGTGTCGCCGCCCGAATCGCCGGTCTCGGTGCTCTCGCCACCGCCGCCGGCACAGCCGGCGAGCACGACTGCTCCGCCGACCAGGAATGCGCTGAGAGCCAGCGCACGCTTGTTCATCACCTTCATCGGTGTTCGCCTCTCTGTTGTGAGGGCGACGGGTCCGCGTGAGGCGGCACCCTCGTCGCCATCTCGTGTTGCAAGCGCTTACAGTTTGCGCCAATTGGACGCCGTGCGCAATCCCATTCCGCTGTCGATACCATCTCGTGACCGACCCGTCGCCCGACTTGTGACTTCCGGACAACGGATGAGCGCGGCTTCACCGTTGGAAGCGCTTGCATCCACAGTGCCCACCAGCGTGCCCAACCGCGGGGACAGGAGCCCGACACCCCGTCGATCCCCTGGTGAGGCGGCGCGCCGCTCACCATGCCCGCGGTTGCGCACGGCGGCGACCGGCGGGCAGCGGCCCGCACGCCCCTCTCGCGAGGCGCCCGCGGCTAGACTCCCCGCATGGCGGATTCCAGTTTCGACATCGTGAGCAAGGTCGACCGGCAGGAGGCCGACAACGCGGTCAATCAGGCGCGGAAAGAGGTCGAGCAGCGCTACGACTTCAAGGGCACCGGTGCCTCGATCGAGTGGAGCGGCGAGCAGATCCTCATCAAGGCGTCCTCGGAGGAGCGCGCCAAAGCCGTTCTCGACGTCTTCCAATCGAAGCTCATCAAGCGCGGCATCTCGCTCAAGAGCCTCGAGTCGGGCGATCCCGCCGCGAGCGGGAAGGAGTTCCGAATCGTGTCGAGCCTGAGGGAAGGCATCTCCCAGGAGATCGCGAAGAAGATCGGCAAGATCATCCGCGACGAAGGGCCGAAGTCGGTGAAGTCGCAGGTGCAGGGGGATGAACTCCGGGTGTCGTCGAAGTCGCGCGACGACCTGCAGGAAGTGCAGCGGCTGCTGAAGGCCGCCGACCTCGACGTCGACCTCCAGTTCGTCAACTACCGGTAGCCGCCGGCACGATGGTGCTCCGCTCCCCCGGGAGGTGGCTTCTGGCGGCCCTGCTCGCGGCCGCCGGAGTGTCGCACCTCACCTGGGGACGCCGCGGCTACCGGATCGTGGTGCCGGACTGGTCGACCCGCGCGACCGGGCTCAGCAAGGACGCCATCGTGGTGGGGTCGGGGGTGGTCGAACTGCTGCTCGCCGGTGCCGTCGCCCTGATCCCGCGGGAGCGGAGCGTCGGCTGGCTCGTGGCTGCGTTCTTCGTCGCCGTCTTCCCCGGGAATGTGCATCAGTGGCGGACGGGCCGCTCCGCTCCCATGCTCCGCACCGACCGCGCCCGCTTCACGCGTCTGCTGCTGCAACCGGTCCTCGTCGTCTGGGCTCTCTGGGCCACCCGCTGATCGGGGCAGCCTGCCCGGCCCCGTCCGAACCCAGCATCGGGGGCTGGGAATCACTCACCTCTTCCCCGACGTTCTCCTCCTCATGCGATCGATCAGCTACTCCCGCACGGGCGACTCCTCCGTTCTGACCCTCACCGAGCACCCGCCGGCGGAGCCCGGTGCCGGCGAGGTACGCGTCCGCGTCACCGTGTCCGGCGTCAACCCGACGGACTGGAAGGCCCGCCGCAACGGCGCGGCGGCGGCCACCTTCGGCGAGGTCGTGCCCAATCAGGACGGCGCAGGGGTGATCGACGCTGTGGGCGAAGGCGTCACCGACCTCTCCCCCGGCGACCGCGTGTGGATCCACCTCGCACAGCACGGCCGGCCGACCGGTACCGCCCAGGAGTACACCGTCATTCCTGCACGGCGCGCCGTGCGACTGCCCGACGGAATCGGCTTCGACGTCGCGGCCAGTCTCGGCGTGCCGGCGATGACCGCGCACCGCGCCCTCACCGTGCACGAGGCGGGTCCCGCGCGGCTCTCACCCGGCGCCCTCGCCGGCCGGACGGTCCTCGTCGCCGGTGGCGCGGGCGCCGTCGGCCACGCGGCGATCCAACTCGCCGCCTGGGCCGGCGCGACGGTGATCGCCACCGTCTCGTCGGAGGAGAAGGCGGCGCTCGCTCGTGCCGCCGGCGCGCACCACATCGTCGACTATCGACGAGACGACGCGGTGTCGCGCATCCTCGAGATCGCGCCCGAGGGAGTGGAGCACATCGTCGAGGTGTCGCCGGCTCAGAACTCTGCGCTCGACACCGAGGTGATCGCCAACCACGGCAGCATCGCCTACTACGCCGACAACGGCGGCGAGCAGATGACCTTCCCGATCGTGCCGACCTTCGCCAAGAACGTGCGCATCCAGGGCGTGCTCCTCTACACGGTCGGCGACGAACCGCTGCGGGCAGCTGCCGACGACATCACGGCTGCGCTGATCGACGGGGCGCTGCCGGTAGGGGCCGACCACGGGCTGCCTCTCACCTGGTACCGCCTCGAGGAGACCGGCGCCGCGCACGACGCCGTCGAGAAGGGCACGGTCGGAAAGGTCCTCATCGACGTCACCGGCGACGCGCACTGACCCCTCAGCGGGCGAGCATCCCCAGCGTCCATCGCTCGAGCCGGGCATAGGCCACGTTCCGGGGCTCCCGGCGCGACAGGAAGACGTCATGCAGGGCGCCGTCGATCCGCTCGACGGTGACCGACGGACCGAGCCGCAGGGCGGCGCGGGCGATGTCGTCGACGACGAGGACGGTGTCTGCGCGCGTCAGCTCATCATCCCACCGCGCGGGAACGACCGACCTCGCCGACAGCAGCACGCAGACGGGAGCCGGGATGTCGAGGCCGCGCGCCACGGCGGCGTGCCCCGCGACGATCGCGCGCATCCAGCCGACGTGCACCGGCATCGAGCGCTCGGGCCGCCAGGCGAGATCGACCCGCACCGGGTCATCCGCATCGGCCGCTTCCGCCTGGGCGCGGGCGTAGAAGCCCGCGTCGACCTGTGGCCACAGATCCAGCGGGCGCCGACGGGAATGGATGTCCAGCACCGGCGTGATCGCGGCGCGGAGCGCGGCGCTCAACTGGAACTCCAGCCAGGGACTGTTGAGGATGACGGCGGACGCGGCTGCCGGATGCCGAGACGCCCACAGGCTCAACGTGAGCCCCCCGGTGGAGTGGCCGAGGAGGACCAGCCGGCGCTCCCCCGCGCCATCCTCCTCTCGTCCCATCGCCAGCAGAGCGGCGCCGATGTCGGCGTCGTAGTCGCCGAGATCACCGATGTACCCGGGCGTCTGCCCAGGCCGGAGGCTCCGCCCGTACTTGCGGAGGTCCAGGGCGTAGAACCGCGCGCCTCGCGCGGCGAAGAACCGGGCGAGCCGGGTCTGGAAGAAGTAGTCTGACCAGCCGTGGACGTAGAGCACATCGACGTCGCGCAGCGGGAGGGGTTCGTCGAGAAGGCTCCGCCACACCGACCGCTGCGGCAGCACGCGCACGAGCGTGGCGACCACCTCGCCCTCGTCATCGGGCGGAAGCGGCAGGGTGAGCCTCTCGAAGGGCCGGCCGAGGACATCCTCCTCCCAACCCTGCTCGCTCATGCCGCCCAGCTTATTGAGCAGGCGTGCGGCCTCATGGTGCGCGCGCTCGGGATGGATCCGCGCGAGGGAGGACGGATGTCGCGCAGGCGACCGCCCCTGGCCGGATCTCCTCCCGTGTGCGGCTTCAGGTCCGCGGACGCGGGGTCAGTCGATGCCGAGCTCGGCCTCGCCCCGGGAGTACTCCCGCTGCAGCCAGGCGCCGAAGCCGCGGAGGTTCAGGCAGGAGTCGAGGTCGCGGCAGTTCGCCACGACCGGATCGAGTGCGGCGTACGCGGCGAACGCCGCGACCTTCGACGCGAGGACGTCGCCCGAGATGTTGGGGTCGAGGTCCGCCGACGGGTACCCGAGGGCGTACTGCACGATGCCGGGATCGATCCCGAGGCTCCGCCAGGCGGCGCGGGCGAAGGAGGCGCCGGTCACATGGTCGGAATGGTCGCCGGAAGCGAACTGCGTGGCCTCCGCAGGGGTACCGAGGAGCAGCGCGTCGGGATCGGCGTCGAGCATGATCTCGGCGAGCGAGTTCACGATGTCGTCGCGCGTCAGGCCCTCGGGGCCATCGACGTCGCGAACGGTGGGGATGTCCCCGGCGGCGAGCTTCGCGAGCGACTCGTAGTCGTCGGCGGCGAAGCCGCTCCCGTCGATGTTGCCGTCGACGAGGCGGAACGACAGCAGCTCCAATCGGGGATCGTTCGCCGGCGTCCACTCCTCGACGGTGACGCCGGTCTCGAGCACATCGGTCGATTCGTTCCACGTGCCGTCGTAGCCGCGGAGGGTGTCGTAGGCCGCCTTGATGCCGTCCTCCCTCCCGCGGGAGTAGTCGACGCCCCTGCCGGCATCGCCGGCGGAGAGGTAGGCGATCGTCACACACCAGCCGTCGTTCAGCGCATCTGCGACGCGGCTGTGCCCGAAGATGAGGTCGTCGTCGTAGTGCGCCCAGATCGCCAGAAGCGACCCGGCGGCGCAGAGCTCGGGCGTCGGCTCGGGCTCGGGGGTCGCCGTCGGCGTGACGATCGGGATCGGCTCGACGGGGGCGGCCGTCGGCGACGCCGCGGCTGTGGGCGACGACGCGGGCACCGGCTCGGGCGCGCACGCCGACAGCATCGCGAGGATCGCTCCCGCGGCCGCCGCTCCCATCAGCCTCGGCATCGTGCGCGCCATCGAATCACCCTCCCCAGAGCCGCGACCATCATGGCAGACGGCGGGGTTCGACGCTCCGAGGCGCGACTACCAGTTGCCGGGGTTGGAGTCCTTGTTCTCGATCCGGCTCAGTGTGACCGGCAGCGCCACCGCGGCGCAGATGATCAGCACCCCCGCTGCGAAGAGCAGGAACCCCCAGTCCGGGTAGTTGAAGCTCACGCCCAGAATCCACATCCCGCCGACGAGCAGGATCATGTAGAGCACGATCAGCATTGCGAGACCTCCTGGGTCGATTGCATCATCAGCCTACCGGCGCGGCTTCCTCACCGCGCGAGACGGCGACCATCTCCTCACGGGGGACCACCTTGATCCGCGCGCGCCCGTGCGGGGCGCCGAGGGCGACTTCGTGCTCGTCGAGCCGGTGCCACCCGTCGAGGTCGGTCCACGCCACGCCCCGCTCGGCGAGGAGCGCGGGGATCGCCTCCTCCGACGGATCGGACGGCTGCCACCATGACGCCTGGTCGTTGATGATGTGGCGGACGGTCTCCATGGCGTCGGACTTCGTGTGGCCGATGAGACCCACGGGACCGCGCTTGATCCAGCCGGTGGCGTACACGCCCGGAACGCGCTCGTTGGAGTCCTTCCGCAGCACCTGGCCCTCGTGGTTGGGGATGACGCCGTGCCGCTTGTCGAACGGGACGCCGGGGAGGGGCGAGCCGAAGTACCCGACGGCGCGGTACAGCGCCTGGATGGGCACTTCCCGCAGCTCGCCGGTGCCGACGACGCCGCCTTCGGCGTCGGGGCGGGTGCGCTCGTACACGAGGGCGGCGACGCGCCCCGCGTCATCCGTCCTCACTTCCACCGGCTTCGCCCAGAAGTGCAGGTGCAGGCGGCGGGATGCCTCGCCGCCGGCGTTGTTCGCGCTCGGGCGCTTGCGCCACGACTGCAGGACGCGGTCGATCACCATCACCTGCTTGTTGCTCGCGATCGCGGCTTTCGACGCCTCGTCGTAATCGAAGTCCTCGTCGTAGACGACCATGTCGACATCACGGAGCTCTCCGAGTTCGCGCAGCTCGAGGGGGGTGAACTTCACCTGCGCGGGGCCGCGGCGTCCGAAGACGTGCACGTCGGTCACGGGCGACGCCTTCAGCCCCTCGTAGACGTTCGCGGGGATCTCGGTGGACAGCAGGTCGTCGGCGTGCTTGGCGAGCATGCGCGAGACGTCGAGGGCGACGTTGCCGTTGCCGATCACTCCGACCGACTGCGCCGTCAACGGCCACTCCCGGGGGACGTCCGGGTGCCCGTCGAACCAGCTGACGAAGTCTGCCGCACCGTAGGAGCCCTCCGCGTCGATCCCCGGAATGTCGAGCCCCGCGTCGCGAACGGCGCCGGTGGCGAAGATCACCGCGTGGTAGTGGCGCTTGAGGTCCTCGAGGGTGATGTCGTCCCCGAAATGGACGTTGCCGAAGATCCGGATGTCTCCGCGGTCGAGAACCTCGCGGAGCGCCCCGATGATCCCCTTGATGCGGGGGTGGTCGGGGGCCACTCCGTACCGGACCAGGCCGTACGGGGCCGGAAGCTGCTCGAACAGGTCGATCGAGACGTCGAACTTCCGCTCGGCCTTCAAGATGATGTCGGCGGCGTAGATGCCGGCGGGCCCTGCCCCGACGATGGCAAGCCTGAGCTTGGTCATGGAGTCCTTTCTGACGGATGCCGCGACGAGGCCGCCCCCGCGGGGCCGGCCGTCAGTTCGAGCGATCGGCGACCGCGCGCGCGAAGCGCGTCAGCGCATCGCGGACCGGTCCTTCGGGGAGCGGCTCCAGCGCATCGATCGCTTCAAGAGAGTACCGGTGCGCGAGCTCGCGCGTGGCCTCGGTGACCTCGTGCTCGCGCAGTTCGGTCAACGGCGCATCGAGGAGCGCCGGATCGGCTCCCTCGGCGATCCGCGTGACACCGTCGTCGATCGTTTCGCGGAGCCGGACCGACGCGGCGTCGTGCCGCTGCCCGAGGAGGAGGAACGGCATGGTCGGCACACCCGCTCGGAGGTCGGTCCCAGGAACCTTGCCGGTCTCGACGGGGTCGGCCGAGAGGTCGATGACATCGTCGAGCAGTTGGAAGGCGACGCCGGCCTTCTCGCCGAAGACCACCATCGGTCGCTCGTACGCCGCCGGCGCGTCGGAGAAGATGACGCCCGCCTGCGCGGCCGCTGCGATGAGCGAGCCGGTCTTGTCGGAGAGCACCTGCAGGTAGAACTCGACGGGGTCGACGTTCTCCACCGGGCCGACCGTTTCATGCATCTGGCCGAGCACGAGCCGCTCGAAGGTGTCGGCCTGGATGCGGATGGCGCGTTCGCCGAGCCGCGCCATGATCTGACTGGCCCGCGAGAACAGCAGGTCGCCGGTGAGGATCGCGACGTTGTTGCCCCACACCGCGTGAGCCGACGGCACCCCGCGACGTTTGTCGGCGACATCCATCACATCGTCGTGGTAGAGCGACCCGAGATGGGTCATCTCCAGCGCCGCCGCCGCCTCGACGACCTCGTCGGTCACCCCCCGGCCGAGCTGAGAGGTCAAGAGCGCCAGGATCGGGCGCACGCGCTTGCCGCCGGCGTTGTAGAGGTAGCGGCTTGTGGCGTCGGCGAGCGCGTCGGTCACCCGCAGCTCACTCCGCAGGTGCTCATCCACGCGCTCGAGACCGGCCTCGACCGCGGTGAGAAGACGTCGGGACTGGGGCCCGGCGAAAATCCGCTCGGTGAGGCTCAGCGTGCCCGCGATCGGCGAGCCGGGAGCTGAGGGAGTCACACCTTCAGCCTAGTGGCGCAGGGATCAAGCCCGGCCGGGCGCGGGCTTCCGGCCGCGGTGGAGTGCGACGATCCCCATCGAGAGGTTGCGGAAGGCGACATCCGTCCACCCGGCCTCGCGGATCCATGCCGACAGCGTCCGCTGGTCGGGCCAGTCCCGTATGGACTCGTTGAGATAGTCGTAGGCCTCGGCGTTAGAGCTGACCGCCTTCGCCACCGATGGCAGCACCCGGTCGTTGTAGAAGCGGTAGAGACGCCGGAAGGCCGGGGACGGCGGGTGCGAGAATTCGCAGACCACCAGGCGGCCGCCGGGCTTGGTCACCCGGCGGAGTTCCTGCAGCGCCTTCCTCGGGTCGTTGACGTTGCGCAGCCCGAACGACATGGTCACGGCCTCGAACTCGTCATCGCCGAACGGCAGGGCTGTGGCATCCGCTTCGACGAAGCTGAGATTGCGGATGCCGCCACCCGGTGCGCTCGCGCCGTACCGGCGCCTCCCCTCGGCGATCATTCCGGGCGAGAAGTCGGCGGCGACCACCTCCGCGCCGCTCTTCGCGATCGAGATGCTGGATGCGCCCGTCCCCGCCGCCAGGTCGAGGATGCGCTCCCCCGGGCGCGGCGAGACCGCGCGCGTGGTGGCGGCGCGCCACATCCGGTCGTTGCCGAGGCTGAGGACGGTGTTGGTCCGGTCGTATCCGCGAGCGACCTGGTCGAACATTCCGCTGACGCGCCGCGGATCCTTGCCGAGGTCGGCCCGGTTCGGCTCGCGATCGCTGGTCACGCGTCGAGTCTAGAGGCGAGCCGGATCGCCGGGTCGGGCTGTCGCAGCGGGATCACGACTCGAGCGCTGCGAGCCGCGCGAGCCACGCGCGGGGCGTGGCCTCGTCGAAGGGAGCGACCGCTGCCCCGACCCGCTGCTCGAGGTCGAGCGCGAGGGCCTCCAGTCGTTCGACGAGGTCGAGCGGGTAGCCGTATCGCACGCGGTGGTCCTCCCACTCGTCGCGGTCATCGATGTAGAGCCCCCGCTCGGAGTGCCTGACGACGTCGAGGTCCATGTCGATGCCGGTGGGCTCGCCGTCGGTCCAACCGACATCCCAGGCGAGGTCGATGTAGATGCGCGTGCGGCTCGGATCGGCGTTGCGGGTGAAGGCGTAGTCACCGCTCGGAGGAATGAGGGTGACGTTCGGATGCTGCGCGATGACCACCCGCCCAGGTCGTTCGCTGCGCCAACCGGGGCGCTGGCCCACCCAGTCGCCCCACCGGTCGCTGCCGAGATAGACGCACTCGTGCTCCCAGTGCACCCCGCCGTCCCATTTCCGCCAGCGGAACCGCACCGGAGCGCCCGGTGGGGGCCGGCGGGCGGCGGGATCGGCGGCGGTCACACGCGTCACTCTACGGCGGAGGTGGACGCGCCGGAATCTCGACGGCGAGAGAGGCCGGAACCCCGTCATCGGCGCGGACCTAGAGTGGAGCGGTGAGTTCCTCGCGCCCGCGTCTGGTGGTCGAAACCTCCTCGATCGACGCCGTCGAGGAGCTTCTCCCCTACTCCGACGCCGCGTCGCCGCTGTGCTGGATCCGCCGCGGCGAGGGCGTCGCCGGGTACGGCGAGGCTCTCCGTATCGAGGTGCCGGGCGGCGCCGCGGCCGGCGCCGACCGCACCGCACGCATCCGCGAGATCGCGCGCCGGTGGCGTGAGGTGGCAGCGGGCGCGGATGTCTCCGACGTGGTGCGCCTCGCGGGTACCGGCCTCATCGCCTTCGGGGCATTCAGCTTCGACGCCGCCTCCGAAGCCTCCAGCGTGCTCATCGTGCCTCGCGTGGTGGTCGGCCGCCGAGCGGGACGGGGCTGGGTCACCGTCATCCGCTCCGCCGACGAGTCGGTGGTCGAGCCGGCGCACCGGCCGCTCGGGCCGTACTGGCCGGGTGCGCTCGGCCCCGGGCGGATGACGCACGAGGGGTATCAGGCGGCGGTCCGCGACGCCGTCGCCGCCGTCGAGTCCGGTGAGGTGCAGAAGGTCGTCCTCGCGCGCGATCTCGTCGGGGTCGTGCCGCAGGGCGCCGATCTGCGCCGACTCGTCCGGGCGCTCGCGACCGATTATCCCGACTGCTGGACCTTCGCCGTCGACGGCCTGATCGGGGCAAGCCCCGAGACTCTCGTGACGGTCCGCCAGGGCATGGCGACCGCCCGGGTGCTCGCAGGCACACGGCCTCGCGGCGCCGATGCGGACGGCGACACCGAGGCATCCGTCGCCCTCGCCACGAGCGGGAAAGACCTCGACGAGCACCAGTACGCCGCCCGAAGCGTGGTGGCGGCCCTCCGCCCGCACACCTCGGCCCTCGCGATCAGCGAGCAGCCGTTCACCCTGAAACTGCCGAACGTCTGGCACCTCGCCACCGATATCGAGGGCACGATCTCCGATGCGGCGTCGTCGCTCGACCTCGTCGCGGCGCTGCACCCCACCGCCGCGGTCGCGGGCACGCCGACGGATGCGGCGATGGCGGTCATCCGCAGGCTGGAGCCGTTCGATCGCGGCCGCTACGCCGGCCCGGTGGGGTGGGTCGACGCGGCGGGAGACGGGGAATGGGCGATCGCCCTCCGGTGCGCGCAGTTCGGGTTCGACGGCGTCGACCGGCGCGCGGACGGCACCCCGGTCGTCGCCCACGCGGGGGCGGGAATCGTCGCGGGGAGCGATCCCGAGGCCGAGCTGCTCGAGACCCGCGTGAAGTTCCGCCCCATCGTGGACGCGCTCGCGTGAGCGGCCCGGTGCCCACACTCGCCACCCGCGGCGACGCGGTGCTGGTGAATCTGCAGCTCATCGACGGGATCGAGCCGCGCGCGCGCGAGGGGGCGGCGCTCGTCATCGAGGCCGGGCGGATCACCCGCATCACGACGCCCGCCGAGGCGACCTCCGGCTGGAGGGGCACCGTGCACGACCTCGGTGGGGCGTTCGTCATGCCGGGGCTGATCAACATGCACACGCACTTCTCGCTGTCGCTGCCCGGACCCGGCGGCGATGCGGTGAGCGCGCTCGACGCGCACGAGTTGGCCCTCCACATGGCCGACGGTGCTCGCCGGACGCTCCTGTCGGGAGTGACGACCGTGCGGTGCGTGGCGGAGAAGGGCGGCGCCGATTTCGCCCTCCGCCGGGCGATCGCGGCAGGCCGCGTGGCGGGTCCGCGGATATACACGGCGGGCCGCGCGCTGTGCTGCACCGGAGGACACGGGCACGAGACGGATGACACGCTCGAATGCGACGGACCCGACGCCTTCACGCGGGGCGTGCGGAGTCAGATCACGGCCGGTGCCGACCTCATCAAGCTGATGATCTCCGGCGGGATCGCCGGTGAGCACGAGGAGATCACCACGCCGCAACTGACCCGGGAGGAGATGGCGGCGGCGATCTCGACCGCTCACGCGTGGGGCCGGAAGGTCACCGCGCACGCCGGACCCGCCGCGGTCATCGCCGAAGCGGTCGAGCTCGGCCTCGACGGTGTGGAGCACGGCTACGAGTTGACGCCCGAGGTGGCACGATCGATGGCCGAGCGAGGGGTGGCGCTCGTGCCCACGCTCGTGGTGACGCGCGCCGGCGCCTTCTTCGACGACCTGGGAGTGCCCGCCTGGATGCAGGAGCGCTCGCTTGCGGCGGGTCCGCGCCACCAGGAGTCGTACCACTACGCCCTGGAGGCCGGAGTGGAAGTGCTCCTCGGCAGCGACATGCCGCCGTTCTGGGACTTCGAAGGCACGAGCGCCGTCGTGCGCGAGCTCGAGCACATGCAGGCGGGGGGACTTGCGGCACCCGACGTGGTGAGGGCGGCGACTGCCGCGCCCGCCCGCTGGCTCGGCGCTGCGGGCGACACCGGCACGCTCCAGCCCGGCGCGTGGGCCGACCTGATCGCGATGCCGGGCGACCCCACGGCCGACATCTCGGCGCTCCGCGGCATGGAGCTCGTGATGCGCGCCGGGGTGGTGGTCCGCGATGATGCGGGGTGGACGCGGTGAAGGCAGACGCGGTGAGAGGCGGACTCGATGAGTGACGACACCGAGGAGAGTGTCACCGGGAAGGCGCGCACCGAGCTGTACGACCTCCGCGTCGTGGTCGAGCGCATCGAGGGCCGCTCCGTCTGCGGCATGGCGGTCGGCGATCACATCGACCTCGTCGAGAGCAGTCGGCTGCGCCTCCCCGACGGCGGTCATTTCTGTGTGTACGCCCTGCAGGCGGTGCTGCCGCTCCTCCCCGCCAAGCAGCGCCGACTCCCCTCGGGGGACTGGCTGGAGCGTGATGACCTCGTCGCCTGTCCGGACCCCGAGGAGCGTCTGATCATGCGGATCGAGCGCCGAGGCATCCGGTCGCTCCCGACCGACGAACTCACGTGAACGAGGCCCCTGGCGGCCCGTCCCCCGTCGCGATCTCGCTCGGCCTCCAGACCGACAAGGCGCCGGGCGAGTACGCCCGTCTCGCCGGGCTCGCCGAAGAGCTCGGCTTCGACGGGGTGAGTGTCTTCTCCGACCTGCTCTATCAGCCCCCCATCGGGGCGCTGCTCGAGATGGCGGCGGCGACCTCGCGTCTGCGCCTCGGCTGCGCGTGCTGGAACCCCTTCACCCTGCACCCCTACGAGATCGCCGGGCAGTTCGCCGCGGTCGACGCGGCATCGAGCGGGCGAGCGTACCTGGGTCTCGCCCGGGGTTCGTGGCTGCACGCGGTCGGGGTCGAGCCGGCGCGCCCGATCACGGCGCTGCGTGAGGCGGCCGGAGTGATCCAGGCGCTTCTCTCCGGTCGCGGCGAGGGATACGCCGGTGAGGTGTTCCGGCTCGAGCCGGGGGTGCGGCTGCGCTATCGGGTCGAGCGCAAGCACGCTCCGCTTCTTCTCGGCACGTGGGGTCGGCGGGGAACCGCCCTGGCGGGCGAGATCGCCGACGAGATCAAGATCGGCGGCACCGCGAATCCCGCGATGGTGGGCGTGGTCCGCGGCCGCCTGCGGCCCGGGCTAGGGCGGGCGGGTCGCCCTGCCGATGCCGTCGGAGTGGTGGTCGGCGCGGTCACGGTGGTCGACCGCGACGGGGAGGCGGCGCGGCGGCTCGCCCGCCGAGAGGTGGCCATGTACCTCGACGTCATCGCCGCGCTCGATCCGACCGTGACCCTGCCCGAGGGGCTGCTCGGAAGCATCCGCTCCCTCCTCGCCGACGGCGACGAGGAGGGAGCCGGGCGACTCATCCCCCGCGACGTGCTCGATCTGTTCGCCTTCGCCGGAACCCCCGACGACATCGCGGCGCAGGCGCAGCGCCTCATCGCCGCAGGCGTCGATCGGATCGAGTTCGGAACTCCCCACGGGCGAGTCGCCGCCGACGGGATCGGCCTGCTCGGCCGGGAGGTGCTGCCGCAGCTCAGGTCGTGAGCCGGGCGACCGTCAGCCGAGGAGCTGTTCGCGCAACGGGTCGAGCCCCATGGGTCCGAGTCCGAGGGCGTCGCCGTGGAACTCCGTGAGAGAGAAATCCCGGCCGGCGGCTGCCTCGCGCGCGGCGCGGGCCTCGCGCCACAGGCGGGCGCCGACCTTGAACGCCAGCGCCTGCCCCGGCCAGCCGAGGTACCGGTCGACCTCGAAGCCGGCGAGGTGCGGCTCGACGAGGGCGAGATCGATGAGCAGCTGGCGGGCGAGCTCAGGGGTCCAGGGCTGCGCGGGAACGATCGCGCCGTCCGGCACCGGCCAGCCGGTGTGAAGACCGATGTCGGCCACGATGCGCACGGAGCGCCAGATCTGCCCGAGAAGCAGCCCCAGGCGCTCCGCGGGGTCGCGGATGAGACCGAGCTCGTCGGCGAGCTGCTCGGCATAGTGCGCCCATCCCTCGGCGTAGCCGTGGATGTGACAGAGATACCGCTGCCACGGGTGGAGCCCCGGGTCGGCGGCGGTGACGACGAACTGCAGGTGGTGCCCGGGGAGTCCCTCGTGGTGAACGCTCGTGACCTCCTGCCAGGTCGCGGCGACAGGAACGCCGCTCGGGATGGTCCAGACGATGCGGCTGGGCGCCGACCCGTCGGGCGGAGCCGGCGTGTAGTAGACCACCCCGTCGGCTGCCTCGGCGACGACGCAGTCGACGAACCGGACCTCTCGGGGCAGATCGAATGCCGGAGCGAGGGCGTCGATCGTCTCGTCGACGCGGGTGCGGAGCCACCCGCGGATCGCCTCGACGCCCTCGAGGCGGTACCGGGGATCGGCGTCGAGGAGAGCGGCGGCCGAAGGCACCGGGTCATCGCCCGACCCGCCGAGGGATGCCGCGAGATCGCGCGCCTCGGTGACCAGCCGGTCGAGCTCCGCCCAGCCGTAAGCGTAGGTGTCGGCGAGGTCGATGCGGGCGCCGAGCATGGCGGCCGCCAGGTCGGGGTACACCTCCGTCCCGATGCCGTCCGCGGCCGGGGCCGCGTCCCGGAGGTCACCGCGCAGGAGCGCGACGAGCCGCCGGAGCGCCGCGTTCGTAGTGTCGGCCGCGCGATGGAGGCGGGCGCGGGTCTTCCGGTCGACGTCGGGTGCGACCGGTACGGCGCCGAACCAGTCGGCGTCGATCCAGCGCGTGACCTGGTCGGCGAGGGTGTCGAGCTGGCGCACCGGTGCCACGCCCCCGGCGGAGAAGCGGCTGGAGTTCTCCTGCGCCCAGCGGAGCGCGGCCGCGTACTGGTCGACGGCGGCACCCGCGGCCTCGAGCCGCGCGAGGAGGGCGTCGCCGGAGTCATCCGCCGTCACCGTCAGCCCCTCGACGGCGTAGCGGACGAGGTGCACCGGGGTCGCGAGCCCGGCGACGAGGCGCGGGGTGAAGCCGGTGTCGAACAGGAGCCGCTCGCGCTCCAGGCGCTCGCGGAGCGCGGCGCGAAGCGTGGGGTCGCCTGCGGACAGCTGATCGGCATCGCGCGGAAGCGCGTCGAGCTGCGCGAGCACCTCCCCCTGCAGGTCGTACCGGCGCTGCAGCCACTCGGGCGACAGATCGGGAAGGGCCGGGCCGTCGGTGCGGCCGAGCGCTTGGGCGGCGTCGGGCTCGTGGCGGGCGAGCTCGTCGACGTACGCGTCGGCGATCCGGTGGACGGGGTCGGGGGTCTGGCTCACCGACACAGCCTACGGATGTCCTCCCGCCGTCAGCCGAGCGTCGCGCGCAGCCGCGCCACCTCGGTCTCCACGTCGAAGGTCGCCGCCGGCCACTGCGGATCGATGTCGCGAAGCGCATCGAGGAGCAGACGCTGCACCGCGAGGCGGGCGTACCACTTCCGATTGGCCGGCACCACGTGCCACGGCGCCCACGGCGTCGAGGTCCGCTCGAACACGCTCTGATAGGCCGCCATGTACTGCGGCCAGAGTTCGCGCTCGTCGACGTCACCGGGGTTGTACTTCCAGTGCTTATCGGGGCGCTCGAGCCGCTCCATGAGACGTGCACCCTGCTCGTCGTAGCCGATGTGCAGCATCACCTTGACGATCCGCGTGCCGCTCTCGGCGACCCGCTTCTCGAAATCGTTGATCGCCCCGAACCGGCGCTCGATCTCGTCGGGGGACGCGAGCCCCCGCACCCGGCCGATGAGGACATCTTCATAGTGCGATCGGTCGAAGACGCCGATGAACCCGGGCTCGGGCAGTCGTCGCTCGATCCGCCACAGGAAGTCGTGCGCGAGCTCCTCGTCGGTGGGCTTCTTGAAGGCGGTGAGGGCCACGCCCTGCGGGTCGACCGACCCGACGACGTGACGGACGATACCTCCCTTCCCCGCGGAATCCATCGCCTGCAGGATGAGGAGCACGGCGGCCTGCGTGGAATCCGTCCGGCTCCGAGCGAAGAGGCGCTCCTGCAGTTCGTCCAGTTCCGGCGACTCCTCGGCGAGGTCCGTCTGGGCGTCGGCCTTCTTGCCGATGTAGCCGGGCGTTGCCTCAGGATCCACGTCGGCGAGGGTGAATCCCTCGGCGACGCGCAGGAGTTCTCCCGCATCGCCGGTCCAGCGGGACGTGTCAGCTGTCATGGAGCCATGATGGCCGACGCCGCGTCGGAGCGGACGGGAATCGCCGATCAGCGGGTGAGCGGCACCTCGATCAGCAGGTGCGGAGCGCCCCCCTCGGTGAGCGCCTGGTCGAGCTCTGATCGGGTCGCAGCCCGGCGGTACTCCCAGCCGTAGGCTGCCGCGAGCTCGTCGAGCCGCACCTCGTGCGGGGTGTACAGCACCCTGTCCATGGCGGCGGGGCCCGCGACATCCGCCACTTCCAGCCCGTCGAAAATGGTGCCCCCGCCGTCGTTGCCGACGACGACCTGGATGCGCGGGGCGGCCTCCGTCGGAGGAAGGAGGAGCGCCCCGACGTCGTGGAGCACGGCGAGGTCGCCGAGGACGACGCGGGTGACTCCTGCCGCGGCCCGCCCGCCTGCCTGCTGGCTCGCGAGCGCGACGCCGACCGCCGTGGCGATCGTGCCGTCGATACCGGCGAGGCCCCGGTTGGCGTGCACCGGCACCTTCTTTCCGCCCAGCACCGCGTCGGCGACACGCACGAGGCGTGACGAGCCGAACACCAGCCGGTCGTGCGGCCATGTCGCCCGCCACACCGCATCGACGAGCGCCGCCCGGTCGACGGGCCGGCGCAGCACCGCAAGCTCGGCGGCGATCGCCGGCAGTCGCTCGGCGGGGGCGGCCGAGGACAGCGCCTCCGGATCGGGCGCGGGCGGGGCGAGGTCGACGGATGCCTCGCGCGAAGCGCGCAGCCATGCCCCCAGCCACTCCCGGTCGGCGTCGCCGGGGGCGACCGTCACGGTGTCGACGGCGGTGGTCATGCCGTTCAGATTCAGCTGCTCCCCAGGGCCGCGCACCGCGAGCACGGCCACATCGTCGCGGCTGAGGAGCCGGGGCACTTCACGGCTGAGGGTCGGATGCCCGAAGACGACGGCCCGCTCGACGCGTCCACCGAGGTTGGGATCGCCGAGGAGGCGGCGGTAGCCGTGGACGAGGTTCCGGCCGAAGCGCGCGCTGCTGACGACCTCGGCGATGAGGGGCCAGCCGCCGGCGTGGGCCAGCGCTTCGGCCTCCGGTCCGGCGTCTGCGCCGGCGACGACGACCGTTCGGGGGCCGCGCGCGAGCACGACCTCGGCGTCGATCGGCGTGTGCGATGCGTCGGCGCCGCCGATGCCGCCCCCGCCCTGGTAGAGCGCGCCGGAGGGGACGCCGGCAGCGGCGTCGGCGGGATCTGCCGGCACCGACGCGACAGCGGGAAGCCAGGACGGAAGGGCCCCGGCGAGCGGATCCCGGTAGGGCAGGTTGAGGTGAACGGGGCCGGCCGGGCGCCCGGCGCCGCCCCGGGCGGCGGCGAGGGCGTCTGCCGCGAACCCGCGCAGCATCGCCGCCTCCGGCCCTTCGCCGGTCGGATCGGTCTCGGCCGGCACCGGCAGGTCGGCCTCGAGGCGCACGAACCCGGAGTAGAGCCCGGGCTGCCGCGTCGTCTGGTTCGCGCCGATGCCGCGGAGCTCCGGCGGGCGGTCGGCGGTGAGGAGGAGAAGCGGCACCCCCGAGTGATGCGCCTCGAGCACCGCCGGCAGAAGATTCGCGGTGGCGGTGCCCGACGTGCAGACGACGGCGGCGGGCATCCGCGTCTCGCGTCCGATGCCGAGGGCGAGGAAGCCGGCGACCCGCTCGTCGATGCGCACGTGCAAATGCAGGAGGCCGAGCCGCTCGTACTCGGCCGCGACGAGCGCGAGCGCTTGCGAACGCGACCCCGGGCTCAGCACCACATGGCGGACGCCCCGTGACAGCAGGGCTCCCACAAGCGCCGTGGCAGCATCCGTTGCTGGAGCCTGCGCCCCGATGTCGGCGGGCGCCACCGTCAGCTCAGCGGACCGCGGATGCCGAGGGGGTCGTCGTCTTCGCCCGGTCGGTCAGACGTGCGGGCCGAGCGGTCGCGCCCGCTCGCGGGCGGCTCGATGACCGTCCCGGGGGCGGGGCCGCGCTCGGGGGGCGCGAGCCGCGGGTCATCCGCTTCGGCATCCAGCTGCGCGAGTTCCTCCTCGAGACGGCGGATCCGCTCGTCCTGGTCGCTGATCGTGCCGATGCGGCCCAGGAACTCGGGGTCGTCGTCCGGCGCGCGGCGCGCGGCGACGGCCTTCTTGCGCATGCGGCCCACGGCGAACCAGAGAAGGCCGCCGAGAACCGGGAGGAGCACGACGATCACCAGCCACACGGGCTTGCTCACCCCGCGATGACGGTTCGGCGGCTGCAGGGCGCAATCGACGATGCTGTAGACCCAGAACACGGTCGCCAGCAGCGCCACGATGAGGAGCACCCTCGCCATGAGTCCATCCTAGGCGCGCCCGGCTGTGCGCGGCCTGGTGAGGGGCTGGCCGTATCCCGGTCGTGACCTCCGACGCTCCGCCGCGCGGGCGAGCCCACCCTTTCCTCCCCACCTCACCCTTTCCTCGCGCGCCGACAGGGTGGGTTCGATAGGAGAGGGTGGGCTCGCGGGCGCCGCGGGAAGGATGCCCGGGAGGGCCGGTGGGAGCCGGACGTAGACTGACAGCGTGAAAGCCCGCTCGGCCCTCGTCTACACCGTGCTCCGGCTGCTGGCCTTCCTCGTGCCGTTCGGGATCCTCATGCTCTTCCCGATCTTCCAGCAGCTGTACTGGCTGGCGGCGATCTTCGCGGCGCTCATCGGGTTGAGCCTCTCGCTGCTGTTCCTGCGGCGACCCCTCAACGAGGTCACCTCGTCGTTCGGTGAGCGGCGCGAGCGTCCGACGAGACTGGCGCGGTCCGAGCCGGGCGCGATCGACGCCGAGGAGGAGGATGCCGCGGCGGCGGCGTTCGACGAGACATCCGCGCCCCCCACCGAGACGCGCGAGACCGATCAGCCGACGAACGCCCAGAACAAGAACGCGCCGTAGGCGAGCGACGTCAGCGACGTCAGCGCGAGGGCGACGACCAGTTCACGCGGGAGGCGGTAGGTCCACACGATGAGGACCGCCGGGAGTGCGGCGAGCAGGGCCAGGAGCGTCAGCCACGCGATCGGGTAGAACACCGCGATCCAGCTCGAGATGCCGAAGGGCGCCAGCACCAGCACGGTGAAGAGCACCTGGGTGGCGCGGCGGCCGATGAGCACCGTGAGGGTGCGCTTGCCGGCGGCGCGGTCCTGGTCGATGTCGCGGAGATTGTTCGCCAGCAGCACCGCACAGGCGAACAGGCCGGCGGCGACCGCGCCGAACCAGGCCTCTTGCGGAAGCGCGAGGGCCTGCACCCATGTGGTGCCGAGGGTCGCGACCAGCCCGAAGAAGACGAAGACGAACAGCTCGCCGAGGCCGTAGTAGCCGTACGGACGCTTGCCGCCCGTGTAGAACCAGGCGGCCACGAGGCACGCCGCCCCCACCGCGAGGAGCCACCATTGCTCGGTGCGGATGACGATCGCCAGGCCTGCGACCGCGGCGATCGCGAAGAACGCCCCTGCCACGATGAGCACCGTGCGAGGCTTCGCCTTCCGCGCGCCGGTGAGGCGGGCGGGGCCGACGCGGTGGTCGTCGGTACCGCGGATGCCGTCGCTGTAGTCGTTGGCGAAGTTAACGCCGATCTGCAGGCTCACGGCGACGATGAGGCAGAACAGCGCCACGACCCACCGCAGCGAGTCGAGCACGAGCATCGCGGCGCCCGTACCGATGAGGACGGGCGTCACCGCGAGGGGGAGGGTGCGCAGCCGCGCCGCACCGATCCAGTCGCGGGCCGTCGCCTTCTGCGGCGTGCGTACCGGCGCGGTCACCTGCTTCGCCCTCTGCGGATTGCCGCCGGGTCGCTGCCGCGGGGTCGGACGCTTGCGCTTCTTGCTCGAGGTGCCTGCCACGGCGTCACAGTCTAGAGCCCGCGCTGCCCGGTGCGGCGGGCCACCCTCACTCGCGGAGCTGTTGTTCGCCCGCCCCGCGGGGGGAGCCGAGGAGTGTTCCGGAGTCAGTGGAGGCGTGCGAGCAGCCGCCGGATCGCCTCGCGATCGGGCTTGCCCGAGGGAAGCGTCGCCACCTCGTCGACGAGAACCAGCCGCACCGGCCGCGCGTGCCGGCCGATCTGGGCGGCGACGGCCGCGCGCGCCTCCTCGAGCTGGGTCGCTTCGCTGCGCCGGAGCGCCTCACCCCGGGCCGCGACGATGACGGATGCCTCGCCCCACCGATCATCCGGCACCCCCACCACCACGGCCGTCGCCAGCCCGGGGATCGACCGCACCACACGCTCGACGCGGTCGAGGGAGATGTTGATGCCTCCCGAGACGATGACGTTGTCGAGCCTCCCCCGCACCCGGAGGACGCCGTCCTCCACGATGCCGGCGTCGCCGGTGCGGTACCACCGGGTGCCGTGGTCGACCACGAAGGCCGCGTGGGTCCGCTCGGGCTCACCGAGATAGCCCTCCGCGAGCGTCGGGCCCGACAACTGGACCTCTCCGCGCACGACGCGTAAGCCCACTCCCTCGAGGGGGACGCCGTCGTAGACGCATCCGCCGCTGGTCTCGGTCGACCCATAGGTGCGGACGATCCGGGCGCCCGCCGACTCGGCACGCTCGAGAACCGCCGGCGGCAGCGCCTGCCCGCCGACGAGGATCGCCTCGAACGACTGCAGTGCCGTGCGGACGGCGGAATCATCCTCCGCCGCCTCGAGGAGGCGGGCGAGCTGCGCCGGGACGAGGGAGGTGAAGGTCGGCACCCGCTCGCCCTTCTCGCTGGAGACGAGCATCAGCGCGGCGGAGGCGAACGCCTGCGGGGTGAAGGCGCCGGCGAGAAGCCCCGGCCGTCGGTCGACGACGATCGAGCGCACGAGGACCTGGAGCCCGGCGACGTAGCTCGCCGGAAGAGCGAGCAGCCACGCTCCGTCGCCGATGCGGCCCGCGGTCGCGAGCGCACTCGCGGTGAGGGCCGAGCGGCTGAGCACGACCCGCTTGGGGATCCCCGTCGAACCCGACGTCGTCACGACCACCGCGGTCCCCGCCGGTACGTCGGCGGGAAACGGCTCGACCATGCCGAGCCCGAGCGCCGGCCCGGGGCCGTGGAGGGCCGCGCGGAGGGCTCGGAGGATTTCCTGCGGTTCGTCGCCGACCACGGGCTGCAGCTTCACGCCCGCCCCCAGGGCACGTGACTCCGCAGGACCCCGCGGGACGGGGCCTGGCACGCCGCGCGACAGCCGTCCGCGGCCGAGATCGAAGGAGTTTCGCAGATCACGCCGGCGACTTTCCGGTCAGTAGTGCCAGGGGAACGGCGACCAGTCGGGCTCGCGCTTCTCGAGGAAGGCGTCGCGACCCTCGACCGCCTCGTCGGTGCCGTAGGCGAGGCGCGTCGCCTCACCGGCGAAGACCTGCTGGCCGGTGAGCCCGTCGTCAACGGCGTTGAAGGCGAACTTGAGCATGCGAATGGCCGTCGGAGACTTGGTGAGGATGACCCGTGCCATCGCCAGCGCCTCCCGTTCCAGCTCCTCGTGAGGAACGACGCGATTGACCGTGCCCATCTCGTACGCCCGTTCGGCGGAGTACTCCTCGGCGAGGAAGAACACTTCGCGGGCGAACTTCTGGCCGATCTGCCGGGCGAAGTACGCCGACCCGTAGCCGGCGTCGAACGAACCCACGTCGGCGTCTGTCTGCTTGAACCGGCCGTGCTCGCGGCTGGCGATCGTCAGGTCGCAGACGACGTGCAGCGAGTGACCGCCTCCGGCGGCCCAGCCCGGCACCACGGCGATGACGACCTTCGGCATGAAGCGAATCAAGCGCTGCACCTCGAGGATGTGCAGCCGGCCGAGTACGGCGGCCTCGGAGCCGCCGGTCCCCGAGCCTGTCGACGGGTCGGTGCCCTCGTACTGATAGCCCGTCCGCCCCCGGATCCGCTGGTCGCCGCCGGAGCAGAACGCCCACCCGCCGTCCTTCGGGCTCGGCCCGTTGCCGGTGAGGAGCACGACACCGATCCGCGGATCCTGTCGGGCGATGTCGAGGGCGTCGTACAGCTCGTCCACGGTCCGCGGCCGGAACGCGTTTCTCACTTCGGGCCGGTCGAATGCGATCCGGGCGACGCGACCGTCGCGCGAGACGTGCGCGGTGATGTCAGTGTAGCCCTCCGATCCCGCCGCGGTCTCCCAAGCGGCGGGATCGAACAGTTCCGACACCCCGGGTTCGCTCACACGCCGCTCCCGGCGCCGTTCTTCCCGTCACGCCAGCGGAGCCAGGAGCTCACTTCGTCGTAGTTCGCCTCCGACGGCGCCCAGCCGAGGGTGAACAGTCGCACGCCGGCGTCGAAGAGCGCGTCGGCGTCGGTCTGGTCGCGGCGCTGCAGTTCGTTGGAGACGACGAGGCCCGAGACATCCGTCCCCTCGGTGTCGGCCCACTTCTCGATGACGCCGATCTTGTGCCCGAGCTCGTCGGGGGTGACGAAGCTGTGCCAGATGTCTGCGTGGCGTGCGACGAGCCGCAGGGTCTTCTGCTCCCCCTTGCCGCCGATCATGACGGGGATGTCCCGAAGCGGCGCGGGGTTGAGCTTCGCCCACCGCGCCACGACCCGATCCAGACCCTCGGCCAGGTCGTTCAGCCGTGACCCGGCCGTGCCGAACTCGTAGCCGTACTCGGTGTAGTCGCGCTCGAACCAACCCGACCCGGTGCCGAAGATGAACCGGCCGCCGCTGATGTGGTCGATGGTGCGGGCCATGTCGGCCTGCAGATCCGCGTTGCGGTAGCTGTTGCAGTTCACCAGGGCTCCGAACTCGACGCGCTCGGTCTGCTCGGCCCAGGCGCCGAGCATCGTCCACGACTCGAAGTGCAGGCCGTCGGGGTCGCCGTAGAGGGGGAAGAAGTGGTCCCAGTTGAACAGGATGTCCACGCCCATCTCCTCCAGCCGGAGGACGGCCTCGCGGATCTCGGGATAGGTCGCGTGCTGGGGCTGGATCTGCACGCCGAGGCGTACCGGGGTGTCGAGAAGCATGTCGCCAGCCTAGAACGCCTGCCGTCGCAGGAGCCCGCCTCTGATGTCGGGGTTCTGCAGCTTCCCCGGCAGCGGAAGGCGCAGAACCCCGACATCAGAGGGCGATGTCAGCGGCCGAGGAGGGCTCCTCCGCGACCGCGACGGGCCTTGAGGAAGGCGTCGACGGTGTCCCAGCCGGCGATCGCCGCGATTCCGAAGCCGGTGAGCACCCGAAGGATTCCCGCGACCGTGTCGCCGTCTTCGCCGATGATCTCGGGGAAGAACTCCGGGTTCAGCAGGCTCCCCTGGAACAGCAGCCAGATGGCCGGCACCGCGAACGCGACGTTCAGCACGAGATTCGCCACGGCCAGCCCGAGGGTCCACCGGCCCACGAGATAGACGACGACGGTGAGCACCGCTTCCAGCACCATGAGGGCGAACAGTCCCAGCAGCCAGACCGGCCAGAGGTCAGGGTCGAAGAACGACAGCCCGGGCTCCCCCGGCACGAAGCCGATGAAGCGGTCCCACAGCAGCGCCCCCGCGGCAAGGGCAAGGAAGATGAGGTTCCCGACCATGTCGCCGAAGCCGGCGCCGCGCTCCCGCGGCTCGGGGAGGCTGTCGAGCGTCCATGTGCTGAATCCCATGTCGGATCGCCGGGTGACGGTCCGTTCGACGATGGCGAAGACCAGCACGGTCCAGAACCCCAGGTTCACCGTCACCTGCAGCACGGTCACCACCACGCTGCCCACGACCTCGCCGAAGCCCGCGCCCGACAGCGTCTGCGCGAGTGCGACGCCCAGCGCGGTGAACGGCAGCACGACCGCCAGAAGGAGCTTCAGCAGGCGCCACCAGTCGAGGAAGTACCGCGGCCCGACGAGGTACAGCGGCCGCTCGGTGTACCCGGCCGCGAGGACTTCGGGGTCACCGAGCTCGGTGAGCACCGCGCGCTCCGCAGCGACGGCGTCCTCGCCGGCAGCGACGCGGGCGTCGATCTGGTCGGCGATCGAGGCACGAAGCTCGGCGGCGAGGTCGGGGCGCTGCTTCTCGGGGACGGTCCGCATGGCGGCGTCGATGTAGCGGTCGGTGAGAGACGAAGTGGCGTTCATGACGGCTCCTCGGTCAAGGGTTCAGGGAAGGTCGGCGATCGCGTCGGCGACACGGGCGAAGTCGCTCGCGAGGGCCGCGGCGAGGCGGTCTCCGGCGGCGGAGGTGCGGTAGAACTTGCGGGGCCGGGCCTCGTCGGTGTTCCACTCGCTCAGGAGGTGGCCCTGCTTCTCGAGGCGGCGAAGCAGCGGATAGAGGGTGTTCGCGTCGGTGTCGAACCCGCGCCCCTGCAGTTCTTCGAGAAGGCCGTAGCCGTACCCGGGTTTCTGCAACAGGCGCAGGCAGGCGAGGACGACGGTTCCCCGCCGCAGCTCCTGCAGGTGGGTATCGAGGGCCTCGGTCTCGCTCATGCGTCACACTGTACTGTGTGACGCACACTATCGTCAATCACACGATGATGGATGGCGCTATGCCAGCCACAATGGGCTCGTGCCACTGCCCCCGCTCGACGCGCTTGTCTCGGGACTCCACGTCGTCTCCCTGCCGCTCGCGACCCGCTTCCGCGGGATCGAGACCCGGGAGCTCGCGCTCATCGAGGGGCCCGAGGGGTGGACGGAGTTCTCACCGTTCCTCGAGTACGGCGACGATGAGGCCAGTGCCTGGCTCGCCGCCGCCATCGAGTTCGGGTGGTCTCCGTCGCCGCCTCCTCACCGTATGACGGTGCCGGTGAACGCCACGGTTCCGGCCGTGCCGGCGGCATCCGTGCCCGCCGTGCTCGCCCGCTTCGACGGCTGCCGTACGGCGAAGGTGAAAGTCGGCGAGCCCGGGCAGCGCCTCGACGACGACGTTCAGCGCGTCGCGGCGGTGCGGCGCGAGATGGGACCGGAGGGGCGCGTCCGCCTCGACGCCAACGGCGCCTGGAACGTCGACGAGGCCGAGCACGCGATCCGGGCGATGGAGCGGTACGACCTGGAGTACGTCGAGCAGCCGTGCGCGAGCATCGAGGAGCTGGCGGAGATCCGTCGGCGCATCGCACGACTCGACATCCCGATCGCCGCAGACGAGAGCGTCCGCAAGGCCGACGACCCCCTCGCGGTCGCCCGCGCGGGGGCGGCCGACGTACTCGTCATCAAAGCGCAGCCGCTCGGCGGCGTCTCCCGCGCCCTCGCCATCGTCGCCGAGGCGGGCCTCCCCGCTGTCGTCTCGAGCGCGCTCGACTCCGCCGTCGGGCTGTCGATGGGGGTCGCCCTCGCCGCCGCTCTGCCCGAACTCCCGTACGACTGCGGGCTGGGCACCGGGGCGCTGTTCACCGTGGATGTCGCGGCCTTCGTGCCCCAGGGAGGCTCCCTCGCCGTTCATCGCCCGACCCCCGACCCCGACACCGTGGCGCGGCTTGCCGCGACGCCCGAGCGCACCGCCTGGTGGCGCGACCGCATCGAGCGGTGCTACGAGATCCTCGCGACGAGCTGATCCACCCGAAGGGCACGCGCCGCGCACAAGGCCCCTCCGCGCGACAGGCCTGCCGCGCGGGAACGTCAGTCGGCGAGGATGAGGTGCGCGATCTCGGCGACCGCGGCGCGGCACCGCGCTTCGCGCTCCCCCTCATCGAGGCCGGCCATGACCGACCGCACCAGGCTCGCCTCCCAGGTGGAGACGAAGAGCCCCGCCGCATTCTCGGCGGTGGCCCGGAAGCGCACGCCGGTGGTTCGCGCGATGTCTTCGATGATGCGGGCCACGCTCGCATGCATCTCGTCCTGCTGACGCAGGTACTGGGTCGCGAATCCCGGATTGCGGAGGGCGTGCATGCGGATCTCGCTCATGAGCAGCACGCCGAGCCGATCCTCCGCGGGGCCGTCGAGCACCTGCTGGATCATCGCCTGGATCGCCGCCGGCGTGATCTCGAGGTCGCCGCCCGCCTCGAGCTCCGCCACCCGAACGGCGACGGCCTCGACGCGGGCCTCCCAGACACGGGCGGCGAGTTCGAGGAAGAGCTCTTCCTTGCTGTCGAAATTGGAGTAGAACGCGCCGCGGGTGAAGCCCGCGCGCTCGCACACGGCCTCGACCGACGCGGCGTCGAGGCCCGACTCGGCGAAGACCTCGGCGGCAGCGTCGAGGAGCTTCTGGCGGGTCGCATCGCGACGTCGCGCGGGCACGGTGCTGGTCGACATGGCCACTCCTCCCCTTCACACGAAGTCCCCAGGTTGGCGTTCGGGGTCGGTCATACGATACACCTGTGTATTGGATACAGCGTTGTATCGACTGCTGATCCCCGTTCTCTGGAGGCGCCGTGTCCACCCTGCTCTACGCACTCGGACGCTGGTCGTACCGTCGGCCCTGGCGGGTCCTCGTCACCTGGCTGCTCCTGCTGGTGCTCGCGGGCGGTGGGACAGCCCTCTTCAGCCAGGGCACCGACAACTCCTTCTCGATCCCGGGCACCGAGGCGCAGGAGGGTCTGCAGCAGCTGAACCGCTCGTTCCCGCAGGTGAGCGGCACGAGCGCGCAACTCGTCGTCGTGACCGCCGACGGCGATGCGATCGAGGATGAGCCGTACCGCTCGGCGATCGATGACGCCGTCGACGAGTTCGCCGACCAAGAGGGCATGATCGCCGTCAACGATCCTTTCGACGACACCGTCAGCGGCCTCATCTCCGACGACGGCAACGCCGCGATCATCCGCATGCAGTTCGAAGGCCAGGCGACGGATGTCTCCGACGAGACCACGTCGGCCCTGGAAGCCATCGCCGACGATCTCGAGGAGGCCCTCCCCGAGGGCTCGCAGGCCGCGCTCGGCGGTGACCTCTTCTCCACGTCGGTGCCCACCCTGACCCTCATCGAAGCCGTCGGCGTCCTCGTCGCGCTGTTCGTGCTGATGATCACCTTCCGTTCGATCGCGGTGGCGTGGTTCCCGCTCGTGAGCGCCATCATCGGCGTCGCCCTCGCGATCGCGCTCATCTTCGTCGCCACCGCGTTCGCGACGATCTCCTCGACCACGCCGCTTCTGGCAGTGATGCTCGGGCTCGCCGTGGGCATCGACTATTCGCTCTTCATCGTCGCCCGACATCAGGATCAGGTGCGCGCCGGAATGGACCCTGAGGAGTCGGCGGCGCGAGCCACCGGCACGGCCGGCTCTGCCGTGGTGTTCGCCGGGGTGACGGTGCTCATCGCCCTGATCGGACTGTCGTTCGCCGGCATCCCGTTCCTCACGACCATGGGGATCGCCGCGGCTGTGGCGGTCGCGATCGCCGTCGTCGTGGCCGTCACCCTCACCCCCGCCCTCCTCGGTTTCGCCAAGGGCCGGGTCGTCGGCTGGGGACGGCGCGCGCGGCGGGGTGCGCGCGCCGCACGGGCGGCCGTGAACGCCGACGGCACGAAGCGGCCGAACCGCTGGGTGATGCTGGTGACGCGTCATCCGCTCGTCACCACGATCGCCGTCATCGTGACCCTCGGTATCGTTGCGATCCCCGCGGCGAGCCTCACCCTCGCCCTCCCCAACGCCGGGATGCAGAGCGAGCAGAGCGAGGCGCGGCAGTCGTACGACCTCGTCGCCGAGAACTTCGGCCCCGGCGCGAACGGGCCGCTCATCATGACCGGCACGATCGTGACCTCGACTGACCCGCTCGGACTCATGCAAGACCTCGGTCGCGAGATCGAGCAGGTGCCGGGCGTCGAAGAGGTGGCTCTCGCCACGCCGAACGAGACCGCCGACACCGGGATCATCCAGATCGTTCCCGAGACGGCACCGGATGACCCGGCGACCGCCGACCTCGTGCGCGAGCTCCGCGCCCAGCACGACCGGCTTCTCGACGAGTACGGCGTCGACCTGAAGGTCACCGGCTACACCGCGGTGGCGATCGACATCTCCGACCGGCTCGGCCAGGCCCTTCTGCCCTTCGGGATCTTCGTCGTCGGCCTCTCGCTGATCCTCCTGATGATCGTGTTCCGCTCGATCTGGGTGCCGCTGAAGGCGGCCGCCGGGTATCTCCTCTCGGTGGCGGCGAGCTTCGGCGTCGTCGCGGCGGTGTTCGAGTGGGGCTGGTTCGCCGACCTCCTGCACGTGGCGCGCACCGGCCCGGTGATCAGCTTCATGCCGATCATCCTCATGGGTGTGCTCTTCGGCCTCGCGATGGACTACGAGGTGTTCCTCGTCTCGCGCATGCGCGAGGACTACGTCCACGCGCATCGCCGGCTCGGACGTGACCCGTCGCGCGACGAGCTCCGGGCGATCGCCGTAGGCGCTGTGCGATCGGGCTTCACCGCCTCGGCGCGCGTGGTCACCGCGGCGGCCGTGATCATGTTCGCGGTCTTCGCGGCGTTCGTGCCGGAGGGCGACTCGTCGATCAAGCCGATCGCGCTCGGGCTCGCCGTCGGCATCGCCGTCGACGCGTTCCTCGTGCGGATGACGCTCGTTCCGGCGGTCATGACGCTCCTCGGCGAGAAGGCGTGGTGGTTCCCGCGGTTCCTCGACCGGGTGCTGCCCCACTTCGACATCGAAGGTGAGGCGGTCGAGCGGGAGATCGCCCTGGAGGACTGGCCCGAGCGCGACACGACCGCCGCGGTGGTCGCCGAAGACGTCGCAGTCGTCGACGACGACGCGGCTGTGTACACCGGCGCCACCCTGCGGGTCGAGCCGGGCGGAACGTTGGTGGTGACATCCGATGACGCGCGCGCCGCGCGCGGACTGCTCCTGACGGTCGCGGGACGCCTCGCGCCGACCGACGGCCGGATCAAGGTCGAGGGGCACCTCCTGCCGGAACGGGCCGCGTGGGTGCGCTCGCGGGTGGGCGTCGCCCTCCTCCACGACAGCGACGACCCCGTCGCCGAGCTCGAGGATGCCCTCGCCGGCGGACCGCGGATCGTGGTGGTCGACGCGCTCGACTCCCTCGAGACCGCCTCGGTCGCCGCCCGCGACCAGGCGCTCGCCGTGCTCCGCCAGGCGCACGACGTCACCCTCGTGGTCTCGGCGAGTGATGCCGCCTTCGCCGAGCGCGCCCTTGCGGGGGCCGGCCGGTCGACGGTCGTCGTCACGCGGGTCGTCGGCCCGCCCGAGCCATCCGTTCCCCGCTTCGACGACGCAGCGCTTTCGCCGTCTGCTTCTCAGACCTCCCCCTTCGATGAGGTGTTCCGATGACTCTCCCGATCGAACGTGCGCGCACGCGGCGCCCCGTCACCTGGCTCACCCTTCTCGGGGTGCTGTTGCTGCCGGTGATCGTCGGCGGCATCCTGGTCGCCGCGCTCTACAACCCCACCGAGCGGCTCGATGCGCTGAACGCCGCGATCGTGAACGAGGACGAGCCGGTCGAGATCGATGGGCAGACGGTCCCGCTCGGGCGGCAACTGAGCGCGGGGCTCGTGGAGGGGTCGGATGATGTCGCCAGCAACCTGACCTGGACGATCTCCAACGAGGATGACGCCGCCGAAGGCCTCGCCGACGGCACGTACGCCGCCGTAGTGACGATTCCGGCGAACTTCTCGGCCGCGGCGACGTCGACACGGCCCGGCGAGACTCCCGAGAAGGCGACGATCGAGGTGACGACCCCGCCCGACAGCAAGGTCGTCGACGATGCGATCACCGCTCAGGTAACGACGACCGCGGCGTGGCTGGTCGGTCAGCAGCTGTCGGAGGCGTTCCTCGAGAACGTCTTCCTCGGGTTCACCACGCTCGGCGATCAACTGGGCGAGGCCGCGACAGGGGCCGATCAGCTCGCCGATGGCGCCGATCAGCTCTCCGAGGGCGCCGCGCAGGCGGCGGCGGGGGCGGCGGAGTTGCCGGGCGGCATCTCGCAACTTGGGTCGGGCGCGTCGCAGCTCGCCGGCGGCGCGACGGGACTCGCCGGTGGTGCGACGCAGCTGCAGGGCGGCCTGGTTCAGATCGCCGGCGGAATCCGTGGGGCGGCCGACGGGGCGCGGCAGATCTCGGGCCCGCTCCGCGCCGGCGCCGATCAGCTCGAGCGCGACGGGCTCGTACCGGGGCCGATCCAAGGATTCGCCGATGCGGCCGCAGCGTCGACCGTGACGGTCGCCCAGGAGGTCGGGACGGCAGCCCAGACGCTCGGGACTCGGGTCGCTGCGGGAACCGCGCTGACCGGGACGCTGGGCGGCCTCTCCGCCGACTGCGTCGCATCCGGTGCATCAGAGGACTACTGCGCCCGCGTGGCCGCAGCGACGGGCGACGCTCAGACGCTCACCGCCGGCATCGGCGCCTCGGCCGCGGAGGTCGGGGGCATCGCGCAGGGTTCGGCGACGACAGCGGCGACGGATGCCGGCACAGCGGCCTTCGCTCTCACCGAGTTCAACACGCAGGGCACCGCGCAGTTCGTGGGGACGTTCCGGCAGACGGCCGACGGCGTCGACTCGCTCGCGGGCGGGCTCGACCAGCTCGCCGCGGGGACCGACTCCTCCGCGTCAGGCGCCGGACAGCTCGCTTCGGGCGCCGGTCAGCTCGGGAGCGGCGCGACCGCGCTCGCGACCGGCGCGGGGCAGGCGGCCGAGGGCGCGCAGTCTCTTGCGGACGGCGTGCAGGGTCTGAGCGACGGCGCGGCCGGGGTGGCGGAAGGCACGACGAGCCTCGCCGCCGGTCTCGCGACCGCGACCGAGGAGATCCCCACCTACACCGACGGCGAGGCGACCGACCTCGCGACCGTGGTCGCGAACCCGGTCGAGGCCGAGGGCGTCGGGTCGAACCTGTTCGGAGCTTCCGCGATCCCCCTCCTGGCGATGCTCGCGCTGTGGTTCGGTGGCCTCGGTACATTCGTCGCCCTTCAGGCGGTGTCGCGTCGTGCGCTCACCTCGCGGATGCCGTCCGCGCTGCTGGCGCTGCGCTCCTTCGCTCCCGCGGCGGTCATCGGCGCGGTGCAGGGGATCCTCATCGCCGGGGTGGTGCAACTCGCAGCGACGTACTCGTGGGGTGAGTGGACGGTGTTCGCGGCGGTCTGCGCCGTCGCCGGCGTCGCCTTCGCGGCGGTCAACCAGGCCCTCGTCGCCGTCTTCGGCGGCGCCGGCCGGTGGATCGCCGCCCTCATCGGGGTGCTCGCCGTCGCCACCGGCGTCGTGTCCACCGTTCCCGGGGTGCTCACCTCCGTGGCCTCCCTCCTGCCCACAGCGCCGGCTTATGAGGGCATGCTCGCCGCGCTCACCTCGGCCGGCGGGCTGGGTGCCGCGCTGGCGGGTCTGGTGATCTGGACGGTGCTCGCCCTCCTCGCGACGGTCATCGCCGTCACGCGGAAGCGCAGCGTGTCGGCGCGGGCCGTGCTCGCCTCATCCGCATCACCGGCCTGATCGTCGACGGTGGCCGGCGCCGGTCGCCGAGATCCGATGCGAAGCGCTGGTCGCGCGGTCAGCTCAGGCCGCTGTAGGCGTGGAGCCCCTTGAAGAACATGTTCACGATCGTGAAGTTGAACAGCACCGCGGCGAAGCCGATGATCGACAGCCACGCCGACCGCGATCCCCGCCAGCCGCGCGTCGCGCGCGCGTGGATGTAGCCGGCGTAGAGCACCCAGATGACGAACGTCCAGACTTCCTTCGTGTCGAAGCCCCAGTAGCGGCCCCACGCGTCGTTGGCCCAGATGGCGCCGGCGATGAGGGTGAAGGTCCAGAACATGAACCCGATGATCGTGAACCGGTAGGCCAGCGACTCCAAGGCCTCCGACCGGGGCAGCGTCCGCAGGAACGCCGGACCTTTCGCCTTGGTCTCGCGGCGCGCCTGCATGAGCTGCAGCACCGACAGGCCGAACGCCAGCGCGAACAGCGCCGTCGCGAGCGACGCGACGAAGACGTGGATGACGAGCCACACGCTCTTCAGCGGATCCATCAGCGGCACGATCTCGACGTAGAACGCCAGTGTCGCGCCGCCGAGGAGCAGCACGGTGAGGCCGGTGATCAGCGACCCGAGGAACCGGAGGTCGATGCGGAACAGCACGCCGAGGTACACCGCGACGATGAGGAGAGTGCCGGTGAGGGCGAACTCGTACATGTTCGACCACGGCACCCGCTCGGCGGCGATGCCGCGCGTGACCGTTGCGCCGAGGTGGAACAGGAACCCCAGGACCGTCATCGCGGTGCCGATCCGTGCCCACATCAGGCGGGATGCGCCGGGGGCGGCGCCGTCGCGTGATCCGGGCAGAGCAGACGACCTGCCGCGATCGCTCGCCGCCCGTGCAGCGGCGCCGGCGCCGACGAGTTCTCGCTCACGGATCGGAGCCTCGGCCTCGACTCCCGCGGCATCCTTCTGCTCGATGGCGCTCGCCGAGCGTCGCGCGAGGTCGATCGCATAGGCGGCGAAGGCCAGGGCGTAGATCGCGATCGCGGTCCAGACCAGCAGAACCGAGACCGAGTCGAGCGTGAGGGCGGCGTCGGGCATGGCCTTCAGTCTACGCGCGGGCTCCTCGGCCGAGCCGGGGGTTCGCTCGCCGTCGTGACATCCGCCCCTCCCTCGCGGCCCCGCACCGACGCACCTCAGGCGCCGGGCGGAAGCAGAGCTGGGCGAGGCGCCGGGAGCGCCGGGAGAGAACGGATGCCTCCGGCTACACCCGCTCGCGGAGGAAGCCCGACACCGCGTCGGCGTGCCGCGTTGCCAGCTGGTCGACCGCTCCCGCCAGGCCCGGGTCCTCGCCGCGGGCGAGTCCGGCGTACTCGAGCGTCACCGCGCCCGCCGCGGGAGTCGCCCGCACCCATAGGCGGCGGCGCGGCACGAAGAGCCCGGCGAGCAGCCCCGCGACGGCGAGGATCGAGAAGCCGAGGACCCAGGGGGCGCCGAGGTCGCGGTGCACCGACAGCGAGACGTAGCGCTTCACCGAGTCCTCGTACCCCTGGGCATCCTCGGGCGCCTCATCCTCGAAGGTGATGGTGCCGCGCCCTCCCGGGAGCTCCGCGCTGTCGCCGGGGGCGAGCTGGATCGACTCCACGCCGGTGTCGCCGCCGGTCAGCCGTGTCATGTCCCCGGTGTCCAGCGCATACACCGACCGCGGTATCCCGCCGTCGATGCCGAGATCACCCTCGTAGACGTCGAGCGAGACCACGGGGTTCACCAGCGCCGGGTACGCCGACGTGAAGGCCCCCGTCTCGAGCGGCGCCTCCGTGGGATAGAAGAAGCCGACGAGTCCCAGCTGCTCGGGCAGCCCGTCGGGAACCTTCACCACGCCGAGCGAGGTCATGTTGGTGTCCTGCGGGAGGAACGGCACCGACTCCGAGAACACCACTTCGCCCTCGGCGTTTCGCACCGTGAGGGTGGGGGCGTAGCCGTTGCCCATCAGGTAGATCCGGTCGCCGGCCAGTTCGAGCGGGGCGTTGACCCGCACCTCGGCCTCGCGCGCCTCCTCGCCGCCCAGACGCGTCGTGAGGTTCGCCACGAAGTCTCCGGCCTGGCCCGCGCCCTGCGCGCCGACGGGCTGATAGGTCACCTCGAAGTCGTCGAGGGTCATCGCGTACGGCACGAGCCCCTCCTCGTCGACGAAGCGCCCGGGGTTGAACGAGGAGTAGTCGAGGAGCGAGTTGACCCAGGTGCGTCCCTCGATGATGACGCTCTGGCCGGTGTAGGTGAAGCCACCGCCGAGGCCGACGGCGAGGAGCACGCCCACGAGTGCGCCGTGGAAGAGGAGATTCCCCGTCTCGCGCAGGTACCCGCGCTCGGCTGAGACCGAGAGGCCGTCGTCGTAACGCTCGACCCGGTAGCCGGCCTTGCGGAGCTGCTCGTGCGCGACGTCGATGGCCGCGCGCGCGGCATCCTCCCCCTGCCCTTCGGGCACCTCGATCACGGTCTCGCGGTGATCTTCGAGGCGCCCGAGGCGCGCGGGGGTCCGAGGCGGCCGCGAGCGGAGCGCCTTCCAGTGGTGCTTGGTGCGCGGGATCACGCAGCCGATCAGCGAGATGAACAGCAGGATGTAGATCGCCGAGAACCACGGCGAGATGTAGACGTCGAACAGGCTCAGGCTGTCGAGCACCGGAGCGAGGTCGGGGTTGTCGGTGAAGTACTGGGTGACACCGTTCGGATCCGCGCTTCGCTGCGGGAAGATCGATCCCGGCACCGCGGCGATCGCGAGGAGGAGCAGCAGCACGAGCGCGGTGCGCATCGAGGTGAGCTGGCGCCACGCCCAGCGGAGCCACCCGACGAGCCCGAGGGCGGGCTGGTTCGGATCGGATGCCGCGGCGTCGGCGTGATCGGAGGGCCGCAGCGGGTCGGCGGCGACGCCGCCGCTTTCGTCAGAGCGGGAGCGGGACACTGAGCATCACCCCCTGCAGGTGCGCCATGATCGCGGTCCAGACGCCGGTGACCATGAGGAGCCCGAGGATCACCAGCAGCGCGCCGCCGATGAGGTTGACGGTGCGGATGTGGCGGCGGAGGAACGCCACCGAGCGGGTCGCCCATCCGAAGCCCAGGGCGAGCAGGATGAACGGGATGCCGAGGCCCAGCGAATACGCGAGGCCGAGCAGGCCCGCTCGCACCGGGTCGCCGAAGTTCCACGACATGGCGAGGATGGCGCCGAGGGTCGGGCCGATGCACGGCGCCCACCCGATCCCGAGCGCGAGACCGAGGAGCGGGGCTCCGACGAGGCCGACGCTGCTGCGGATCTGCGGCCGGGCGATCTTCTGGGCGAAGCCGAAGACCCCGATGAAGACCAGGCCCAGGAGGATCACGACGACCCCGAGCATCCGCGTGATGAGGTCGGTGTACTCGACGAAGAAGCGTCCGAGCGTGCCGCCGAAGATGTTCACCGCCATGAACACCACGGTGAAGCCCGCGATGAAGAGCACCGTCCCGAGGAGGAGCCTCCCGCGGCCGGCAGGCGCCGGCGTTGCCGCCTCAACCCCCGCCGCGCGAGGAGAATCGGTCGATACGAGTACTCCCGGGCCGGACCCGTCCGCGGCTCGGCCGATCGTCCGCGCGCCGACTCGCGACCCCTCCGCCCGCGGCGCGACAGCTCCCCCGATGAACCCGAGGTATCCGGGCACGAGCGGCAGCACGCACGGCGACAGGAAGGAGACGAGCCCCGCGGCGAGCGCGATCGGCAGAGCGAGCCAGAGGGCGCCGTCGGCGATCAGCGCGCCGACGTTCACGCCTGCCCCGAGATCTCTCGCACGAGGGTGTCGAGCACCGTGGCATCCTGCAGCTGCCCGATGATGCGGGCGGCCACGCGCCCCTCGCGGTCGAGCACGAGGGTGGTGGGCGTTGCGTTCAACGGCGTGCGCTCGGCGAACGCGAGCTTGATCGAGCCGTCTTCGACGGCGAGGGCGCTGGGGTAGGTCACCCCGTACGTCTCGGCGAAGGCGAGCGAGGCCTCGGCGGAGTCGTACGTGTTGACCCCGAGGAACGCCACCCCGTCGCCGGCGTACTCCTGATACACCGTCTCGAGGAACGGCGCCTCCACGCGGCACGGCGCGCACGCGGCGTACCAGAAGTTCACGACGAGCACCTCGCCGGCGTAGTCGGCCTCGGTGACCGTCGATCCGTCGTCGAGCACGCCCGAGAAGGTCACCGGCTCACCGCGGTCGGCCGCGGGGATCTCCACGACCCGGAAGTCGCCCTCGATGAACCCGGTGTTCCCGCCCTCGCGGTACTGGTCCGCGAGGGGGTCACTCGTGCAGGCGGCGAGCCCGCCGACGAGGGCGAGGGAGAGCAGAGCGGATGCCACGGCCCGGCCGCGCACGAAGCGGGCGCTCATACGGCTCCCTCGTCCCGGGCGCCGGCGAGACCGGCGGGGGCGGCGTAGCCGACCTCGGTCCACTTCTTGTCGATCATCTCGAAGCTCGTCACGCTCGACAGAGCGCAGCGGCGCTCGCGGGGGTCGTGCCGCGAGGGCAGACCCGCGGCGGCGAGGTGGGTCACCCAGATCGGAAGCTGATGCGAGACGATCACGACGTCGCCCCCGTCGACGGCCCCCCACGCCTCGGTCATCGCCTCGTTCATCCGGGCGATCACGGCGTTGTAGGGCTCGCCCCAGCTGGGAAGCGCCGGGCGGCGGAGGTGTCGCCAGTTCCACGGGTTCAGCAGCGCCCGGAACATCCGCTGTCCTTCGAACACGTTCGTCGGCTCGATCACCCGGTCATCGACGATCGCGTCGAGGCCGAAGAGCTCGGTGAAGGGCTCGGCCGACTCGCGCGTGCGCTGCAGCGGCGAGCACACCAGCCGGCTGACCCCGCGACCGGTCTCGCGGACGTACTGGGCGGCCTCACGGGTCATCCGTCGTCCGTCGGCGCTCAACCCATAGCCGGGCAGGCGGCCGTAAAGCACACGGCGGGGGTTGTCGACCTCCCCGTGACGCACGAGGTGGAGGCGGTCTGCGGGCACCCCTCCAGTTTACGGGCCGGGGGTCTGAGCGGCCGCTGAGCGACAGGGTGCTCAGCCGGCGTTCGGGGAGTCGCCGGCGCGACCCCGCCGGTCGCCGATGAGGGCGCGCACCCGCACGACGAGGAACCACGCCACGGCGATGACCACGGCGGCGATGACGACGTACTGCACCACCTCGACGTACTGCTCCACCACCGGCCACGCCTCGCCGAGGAAGAATCCGGACAGGACGAAGATCGTGTTCCAGATCAGGCTGCCGCTGGCGGTCAGGAGCCCGAACTTCCACAGCGGCATCCGCGTGATGCCGGCGGGAATCGAGATGAAGCTCCGGAAGAGCGGCACCATCCGCCCGAAGAACACCGCCTTCCCGCCGTGGCGGTGGAACCACGCGGTCGTCTTGTCGATGTCCTCGCCCTTCATGAGGGGGACTCGCTCGGCGATCCGGCGGAGGCGATCGACCCCGAGCCAGGCGCCGAGACCGTAGAGGACGAACGCCCCGACGATGGACCCGAGCGTGGTCCAGATGAGCGCCTCGGCGAGGGTGAACGAGCCGCGGCTGGCGGTGAGGCCTGCGAGCGGCAGGATCACCTCACTCGGAAGCGGTGGGAAGAGGTTCTCGAGCGCGATGCCGATGCCGGCCCCGACCGGGCCGATCACCTCCATGAGCGAGACGGTCCAGTCGATGAGGGCACCCAGCCAAGAACCGTCGCTTCCCGAAGACATGGGTTCCAGGCTATGGGCTGCAGGTTACGGACGCCTGTGTGCCAGCCGTCGGGATTGTTTCGGGGTATCCCCCGGACCCCGGCAGCCGGGGCGGCGAGACCAGCCCGACTAGACTCGACCCTCGTGAGTGAACGCGTTCTGATCAGCCAGCTGCAGGGTCTCGCCGACGGGCCCGTCACCGTCTCGGGATGGGTCGAGACGGTGCGCGATCAGAAGAAGGTGCAGTTCGTCATCCTGCGGGATGAGACCGGCGCGGTGCAGCTGGTCAACCCGGCGACGCGCCCGACGGAGGAGCCGTCCGACCAGGATGCCTCGGCACTCGCCCTCACCGAGACGATCTCCGCTCTCGCCACGGGCACGTTCCTGACGGTGCGCGGGGAACTCAAGCACGACGAGCGCGTCAAGCTGGGCGGGGTCGAAGTCAAGATCGGCTCACTCGACATCGCCGCTGCGGCGCTTCCCGAGACCCCGATCGCGGCCGACAGCGGTCTGGACAAGCGGATGGACTGGCGCTTCCTCGACCTCCGTCAGCGCCGGAACAACCTCATCTTCCGCGTGCAGACGACCCTCGAGCACGCGATGCGTTCGTACTGGGTCGAGCGTGACTACATCGAGATCCACTCGCCGAAGCTGATGGCGAGCCCGTCGGAGTCGCGCGCCGAGCTGTTCCAGCTCGAGTACTTCGGCGACCAGACCGCCTACCTCGCCCAGAGCCCGCAGCACTTCAAGCAGATGGCGCAGGCAGCCGGCTTCGGCAAGGTGTTCGAGATCGCCGACGCCTTCCGGGCCGACCCGTCGTTCACCAGCCGCCACGCCACCGAGTTCACCTCGATCGACGCCGAGATCAGCTGGATCGACTCCCACGAGGATGTCGCAGGGATGCAGGAGGAGCTCCTGGCCACCGCGTTCGCGGCGGTGAAGGAGAAGCACGGAGATGAGATCCGTGAGCTGTTCGGTGTCGAGGTGGATGTCCCGACGCTGCCGTTCCCGCGCATCCCCCTCGCGGAGGCGCGCGATATCGTCGCGGCTCGCGGCTACGACGTCCCCCGCACCGACGGAGACCTCGACCCCGAGGGCGAGCGCCAGATCTCGGCGCACGTCAAGGAGGCCTTCGGGCACGACTTCGTCTTCGTGACGGACTACCACCCCGAGATCCGGCCGTTCTACCACATGCGTGACGAGGCGACGGGGCTGACGAAGAGCTATGACCTGCTCTACCGCGGCACGGAGATCACCACCGGCGCGCAGCGCGAGCATCGCGTCGAGGTGCTCGAGACGCAGGCGACGGAGAAGGGGCTCGAGCTCGAGGGCCTCGAGCACTACCTCGACTTCTTCCGCTACGGCGTCCCCCCGCACGGCGGCTTCGGGATGGGGCTCGCGCGGCTGCTCATGCTGCTCCTCGGCGAGTCGTCGATTCGCGAGGTGACGTTCCTCTTCCGCGGTCCGACACGGCTGGCGCCGTAGGCCTCTTCCGCGGTCCGACACGGCTGGCGCCGTAGGCCTGTTCCGCGGTCCGACACGGCTGGCGCCGTAGGCCTCTTCCGCGGTCCGACACGGCTGGCGCCGTGACGCCCTGAGCCGACACGCGCCGCTCACCGATCGTTCACCGATCGCGGGGTTCGCGGTAACCGCGCATCCCTAGGTTCCTCTCGTCCCCCGCACCGCAGCGCTTCGGCGCCTTCTGCGGTGCGCTCACCCGAGAGGATCACCATGTCACTCACCCCTCGCACGACGGCGCGTTCGTTCGCCGCCGTCGCCCTCGCCACCGTCGCTGCGGTCGCCCTCGCCGGATGCGGCGGTGCCGCTGCCGGCTCCGGCGACTCCGGCGACTCCGGCTCGAGCGTCGACGCCGCCACGGCGACGAGCCTCGCCGACTTCGGCAGCCTCGCGGACCTCGAAGAGGCCGCCAAGGCCGAGGGTCAGCTGAACGTCATCGCCCTTCCCCGCGACTGGGCCAACTACGGCGAGATCATCGACCTGTTCAAGGAGCGCTACCCCGAGATCACGGTCAACGAGCAGTCTCCCGACGCCTCCAGCGCCGAGGAGATCCAGGCCGCCGAGACCAACCAGGGCCTCGACACCGCTCCCGACGTCTTCGACCTCGGCCTCACCGTGGCGCTGCAGAGCACCGACTACTTCGCTCCCTACCAGGTCGAGACCTGGGATGACATCCCCGAGGCCTTGAAGCACCCCGACGGCCTCTTCGTCGGCGACTACGGCGGCTACATGTCCGTCGGATACGACTCGTCGCGCTTCCCCGCGCCGGAGAGCATCGCGGATCTCCTCGGTGACGACTATCGCGGCGCGGTGGCCATCAACGGCGACCCCACGCAGGCGGGTGCCGCCTTCGCGGCGGTCGGCCTCGCCACCGTGCAGAACGGCGGCACCCTCGATGACTTCCAGCCCGGAATCGACTTCTTCTCCGAGCTCAACGCCGCGGGCAACCTGCTGAAGGTGGATGTCACCTCTGCGACCGTCGCGAGCGGAGAGACGCCCGTCGTCTTCGACTGGGACTACCTCAACGCCGCCCACGCCGCGGACAACCCCGACTGGGAGGTCGTGGTCTTCCCCGGCACCGGGTACGCCGGTTACTACAACCAGGCGATCAACAAGGACGCCCCGAACCCCGCTGCCGCGCGCCTCTGGCAGGAGTTCCTCTACAGCGACGAGGTGCAGAACCTCTGGCTGAAGGGCGGCGCCCGCCCCGTGCGGATGGACGCGATGATCGAAGCCGGCACCATCGACGAGAACCTCGCTGCCGCCCTCCCCGAGGCGCCGGAGGAGACCGTCGTCCCGACGGAGGAGCAGAGCACCGCCGCGGGCGAGCTGCTCGGCCAGGAATGGGCCGCGGCCGTCCAGTGACCCAGGCCCCGGCTCTTCCCGGTCCGGGCCTGGACCGCACGACGAGTCCTGCCGCGCCGGAGCACTCCGCTCCGGCGCGGCAGCGCTCCTCTCGCGCCGGGCGCGAGGGCGGCTGGTCGTGGCTGGGGCTCGCCCCTTTCGCGGTCTACGTCCTGCTCTTCCTCGCCCTCCCCACGGCGCTCGCCATCGCGTCGGGCTTCTTCGACGGCGATGGCGCCCCCACCCTCGACAATGTCGCAGCGCTCGGCGACCCGGTGATCCTGCAGACGTTCTGGAACTCCACCTGGGTCTCCCTCCTCACCGCCGCCGTCGGCGCGGTGATCGGGGCGCTCGTCTGCTACGCCATGCTCGGACTCGCCGAGAACGGTGCCGTGCGAACGACGGTGGATGCCGCCTCCGGCGTCCTCGCACAGTTCGGCGGCGTCATGCTCGCCTTCACGATGATCGCGACGATCGGCATCCAGGGCGTTGTCACCCGGCTCCTGCGCGACGCGTTCGGGATCGACATCTTCGCCGACGGCGCGTGGATCTACGCCCTCCCCGGCCTCATCCCCGCCTACCTCGTCTTCCAGGTGCCGCTCATGGTGATCACGTTCATGCCCGCCCTCGCCGCCCTTCGTCCGCAGTGGCTCGAGGCCCACCTCACCCTCGGCGGCACGCGCGCCGGCTTCTGGCGGCACATCGCCGTCCCGGTGCTCGCACCGTCGTTCCTCGCGAGCCTCCTGCTGCTGTTCGCCAATGCGTTCTCGTCCTACGCGACGGCCGCGGCCCTCGCCAGCCAGGGCGCACAGATCGTGCCGCTGCAGATCCGCGCCGCCCTCACGAGTGAAACCGTCCTGGGTCGAGAGAACCTCGCCGGCGCCCTCGCCCTCGGCATGATCATCGTCGTCGCCGCCGTCATGGTGGTCTACGCGCTCATCCAGCGCCGCACCGCGCGGTGGCAGGCGTGAGGGCCGTGACAGGCAGGAGCGGGGCGCAGACATGAGAGGAATCGCCCCTTCCCCCGTCATCCGGTGGATCATCGGACTCGTCGTCGGACTCGTCTTCGCCGTTCCCTTCGTCGCGACCTTCCGGTTCACTCTGTCGTCGCCGAGCGGCACGTACACCCTCGAGCGGTGGTTCGCGCTCTTCGACCCGGCGAACGCGTCGCGCTACGCCCCGGTATGGACCGGCCTCGTGAACTCGCTGATCCTCGCAGCCGTGACGGTGCTCATCGTGCTGTTCCTCTTCGCGCCCACGATGGTGCTCGTGGCCCTGAAGTTCCCTCGGCTCCGCCGGGGCTTCGAGTTCCTCGCCCTCCTGCCGATCACGATCCCGGCGATCGTCCTCGTCGTCGGCCTCGCCCCGATCTACCTGCAGATCGGGCGCACCCTCGGAACCGGCGCGTGGACCCTCGCCTTTGCCTACGGCATCCTCGTCCTGCCCTTCACCTACCGCTCCATCCAGGCCTCCATCGACGCGGTCGACGTCAAGACCCTCGCCGAAGCTGCCCGCACCCTGGGGGCCGGCTGGTTCACGGTGCTCGTCCGCGTGATCGCCCCGAACCTGCGCCAGGGCCTGCTCGCGGCATCCCTGATCTCGGTCGCCGTGGTGCTGGGCGAGTTCACGATCGCGTCACTGCTCAACAGGCAGGTGCTGCAGACCGGCCTCGTGGTGATCAACCGGCAGGACGCCTACGCCGCCGCCATCTTCACCCTCCTCGCCCTCGCGTTCGCCTTCGTGCTGCTGCTCATCATCGGGCGAGCCGGCCGCGTCGGGACATCCGTCGCCACACCCCGCCCCTCGCGCCGTGCCGCACGCGCCCATCTCCGACCCTCGCAAAGGAGCCGTCCGTGACCATCGGCGACACCTCTCCCCGTACTCTGCCCGCCACCTCCGACAACGCCCTCCTCGCCGAGGCGGGGTCGGGCACGGGCGTCGCCCTCCGTGATGTGGTGAAGGATTACGGTCCGACCCGCGTGCTGCACGGGGTCGACCTCGACATCGCACCGGGTGAGTTCGTCTCGCTCCTCGGCCCCTCGGGCTGCGGCAAGACGACAGCGCTGCGGGTGCTCGCGGGACTCGAGCGCGCCACCTCGGGGAGCATCCTCCTCGGCGGCAGCGACGTCTCCGCGGTGCCCACCAACAAGCGCGACATCGGCATGGTGTTCCAGTCGTACTCGCTCTTCCCGCACCTGCGTGCGATCGACAACACCGCCTTCGGCCTCCGCCGCCGGGGCGTGGGACGGAAGGATGCCACCGGCCGCGCCGCGGACGCGCTCGAGCTCGTCGGCCTCGGTCATCTCGCCGATCGCTTCCCTCACCAGCTCTCGGGTGGTCAGCAGCAGCGGGTGGCGCTCGCCCGCGCGCTCGTGACCGAGCCGCGCGTGCTCCTCCTCGACGAGCCGCTGTCAGCGCTCGACGCCAAGGTGCGGGTGCAGCTGCGCGACGAGATCCGCCGCATCCAACTGCGACTGGGCATCACCACGGTGTTCGTGACCCACGACCAGGAGGAGGCCCTCGCCGTCTCGGACCGCATCGCGGTGATGAATGCCGGTCGGATCGAGCAGATCGGCACCCCCGAAGACCTCTACCTACGGCCTTCGTCGCCGTATGTGGCGGCGTTCGTCGGGGTGTCGAGTGTCGTTCCCGGTCAGGTGTCGGGCGACGTCGTCGAGGTGTGGGGCATCGAGCTTCCGCTGCGGTTCGCCGACGACGAGGGCGAGGGCGTCGTCGACGTCTTCCTCCGTCCGGAGAACGTGCGGCTCGTCGGCCAAGACGCCTCCGGAGTCGACGCGGTGGTGCAGGAGAGCACCTTTCTCGGCAGCTCGCGACGCACCCTGGTGCAGGCCGCCGACGGGTCGCTCGTGCGCGTGCAGCACCCCGTCGCCGAGCGCGTGGAGTACGGCGACCGCGTGCGCATCGCGGTGATCCCCGAACCGGTGGTGGTGCGGCGCCGAGACTGAGCGGAACCGCCCCCGGATTTGCGGACCCCCTCCCCTCTCGGCCTAGGGTGGTCGCTTTGCTCTACGACCCCGGGAGGCAGCAGATGTGGCAGGAGTGGCTCCGGTTCGCGATCGCGGTGGCGGTCGCGGTGGTGGCGGCCATGGCGCTGGCGCTCATCGTCACCGGCGCCGTGCAACTGTTCGTGCGGCGACGCCGCTGGCCGTCATCCCTCATCACTCGCGCCCGCCGGCCGTTCCGGGTGTTCGTGGTCGTCATCGCACTGTGGATCGCGATCGCGGTGACCTTCCCCGACCGCGACTGGCTGCCGGCCCTGAACCAGCTCATGACCATCGCCTCCATCGTGTCGGGGGCGTGGCTGGTCGCGTCGCTGGTGCTTTTCCTCTCCGACGTGGCGCTCGGCCGGTACCGTATCGACGTCCCCGACAATCGGGTGGCGCGTCGCGTACGCACGCAGACCCTGATCCTCCGTCGCCTTGCCGTGGCGATCATCATCGTCCTCGCCATGGGGGCGATCCTGCTGACCTTTCCCGCGGTGCGGGCGGTGGGCGCGAGCGTGCTCGCTTCCGCGGGCATCGCCTCGGTGATCGCGGGTCTGGCTGCGCAGTCGGTGCTGGCCAACATGTTCGCCGGGATCCAGCTGGTCTTCAGCGAGGCGCTGCGCGTGGACGACGTCGTCGTGGTCGAGGGCGAGTGGGGCCGGGTCGGCGAGATCACCCTGAGCTACGTGGTGCTCGACCTGTGGGATGACAGACGGCTGGTGCTTCCCTGCACCTACTTCACCACGACGCCCTTCCAGAATTGGACACGTCAGGGCAGCGCTCTGCTCGGCGCCGTGGAGCTGGACGTCGACTGGCGGGTTTCGCCGTCGCGCATGCGGGACCAGCTCGACCGGGTCCTGCGGGAGACCGACCTCTGGGACGGGCGCACGTCGGTGCTGCAGGTGACGGACGCCGTCGCGGGGTACGTGCGGGTGCGCATCCTCGTCTCCGCCATCGACGCGCCGACGCTGTTCGACCTGCGATGCTACGTGCGCGAGGCGATCGTCACCTGGATGCAGCGGACGATGCCCACCGCGCTTCCCGCGCAGCGGGTGCTGCTCACCGATGCCGGCGAGCACCCCGAGCACGACGAGCCGAAGCAGGATGCCGCGAGCGGGCTGTTCACCGGGAGCGCCGAGGCGGTGGAGCGCGCGAGCGCCTTCACCCAGGCGCTGCCCGTCGTCGGCAGCGGCGGCGGAACGGATGACTCGACGCGCTGACTTCCGCAGGCGCGGCGTCGCGCCCGAAGTGGCGCAGACGGCGACCTTCAGCGCACCAACCCCGCCAATCGCGCCACCTTCGCAGCGAGGCATCACTCGGAAGTGGCGCAGATGCCGACCTTCACGCGACCACGGTCACCCATCGCGCCACCTTCGCAGCGAGGCATCACTCGGAAGTGGCGCAGATGCCGACCTTCACGCGACCAAGGTCACCAACCGCGCCACCTTCGCGAGGAGGCCTTCGCGAGGACGGCCGGGATGGTCGCTCGACAGCTCCCGCACCGACCACACGGTGCCCGCGAACGCAGCGACGCTGCCGTTCCTCGGCAGCGCCCGGCGGTCAGGTCAGGACTGCGTGGTTTCGCGGAGCGCCGTCGCCAGCCGATCCGCCGAGACGCGCCAGTACGTGTGGAGCTGACCGTCGATGAGGACCACGGGGATCTTCTCCCACCATTCCGCGTGAAGCGCGGGGTCATCGACGATCGACCTGTGCTCGACGACCACCTCGTCTTCGGGGAAGTCGGCGACGACAGCCTCGACGACGCCTTCTGCGACGTCGCAGAGGTGGCAGTCGGGCTTGCCGATGAGCGTGAGGGTGGTCACATCCAGCATTTTACGTCCGCCCTCGAGGCCGCGGGCCGCGGGCGGTCAGCCTGTGGAAAGCTCCGTCGCGGCCCGCTCTCCTACCCCGCTCCCTCACCCGCTTCCCCGAGAGTGCAACGGGACGCCGAGAGGGTGGGGTTCACCCGCACCCTCGGCGCGCAGATGCACTCTCGCGGCCAGCGGAAGAGAAACGCCGTGGGGCTGTGACAGGGTCAGCGCTCGAGCGGGAACCCCGCCTCGGCCCACCCCATGGTGCCGCCTTCGACGTTCGTGGCGTCGTATCCGCGGGCCTCGAGCGCCTCCGCGACCCGCGCCGACCGGCCACCCACGGCGCAGATCACGCGGAAGGGGCCCTCGGGCAACTCGCCCAGCCGCTCGCCGAGAGTCGACATCGGCAGATTGACCGCTCCCGGAACGCGCCCCTCGGCGAATTCGTGCTCCTCGCGGACGTCGACCAGCGGCACGCCGGGGTCGGCCTGCAGCTGCTGGACGGTGATCGACTGCATCGGATGCCCTCCTCGGTGGCACCAACACGAAGCGCCCGTCGCAGGGACAGGCGCTCGGTGTCGGGTGCCGCTTACTTCTTGTTGCGGCGCTGGTGGCGAGTCTTGCGAAGCAGCTTGCGGTGCTTCTTCTTCGCCATGCGCTTGCGGCGCTTCTTGATGACTGAACCCACGGAAAACCTCACTATGTCGGGGTCTGGCCGCAGCGTCTGCGCGGCCGGGATCGGGCAAAGCGGAAAAATGCCTCGGGACAGTCTAGCCGACGTCGGCGATGGGCCGTTGCAAGGCCTCCGTCACCGCGGATTCCGGCACCCGATAGCTGCGCCCGAATCGCACGGCGGGCAACTCGCCGGAGTGAACCAGCCGGTACACCGTCATCTTCGACACGCGCATCAACTCTGCGACCTCAGCCACGGTGAGGAAGCGGACATCAGGCAACTCAGGCACCTCTGCCCCCTTCCGGCGCTCGGCGCGCGTGTCGATCTGCTGGCCCTACTTTATGGGCTGCGCGCGACGCGTGTAAACCCGTGTGACCGGTGGGGCCGACGATGGCGCGGAATACCCGCTCCATCCATGCCGGGGCACGCGTCAGCGCGACGGCGGCGCCCACACCCGGTGCGTTCCCACAGGAGTGAAACCGCTGGCGAGGGCGCGCTCGAGATCGTCTCCCCGTTCGTACCCGACGACGGCACGGCGAGGATGCCGTCGCCCGATCATCCCGAGAAGGCCGCGCCAGTCGCCCTCCGCTCCCGCAGCCCCCCACACGTTCGAAAGACCCAGGATCTGAGGATCCTCCGCGGGCAGGTGGACGACCGCGCCACCCGTCATGCGATCGTCGTCGAATCTGGCGAGCACCTGGAATCGCGGATGCGAGAGAGCCGCTTCGGGCAGCACGCCGACGTAGTCGTGCAGGGTGGCCCATCGGGCGAGGTCAGCCGGGCTGTCCACCACCCGCCAGTCGGCGGCCGGTGCGCCCTTGACCGCCGGAAGGTGGATCCAGGTCGCCTCGAAGAGCGGAACGAAACCCTCCGCGGCGAGCTCGAGGTCGGCGAAACCGTCGGCGATCCCTCCGGCCGGCAGGCCGCGACGCGTGCGCTCCTCCACGGCGGCGATGACGTCGGCGGCATTCACTCCGGGCCGCATCGTGAGGATGGTCGAGTGCCACGGCGGAACCGCGCCATCGGCGACCCACAGGTCGCCGATCACCCGGACCGGCACCGCGTGCAGGCTCATCACGTCGTCATACCACGCCCTGGCGGAGGCGACAGCCGATGCCCGCCGCGCGTCATCCTTCACGGCTTCTCCTCACGAACAGCCGGTCACCTGGTCGGATCCGGTGCGGCAGGAGCGGATGACGGGAAGTCAGCGCCCGGGCAGTTTCTTCAGCGCCGCAGCCATCGCGTGCTGCGCCGACGCCGCGACGCGACCGACGACCTCGGCGGCGTGAGCCGCCGGCTCGGGCAGCGACGCCCCGGCCGCGACCGCCTCACCGGTGTCGACGTCGCCGGTGTCGAGAAACGGCACGAGCCAGTCATCCACCTCGTCCAGCGGAGCCGAGAGCAGGCTGTAGTAGCGGTGCTGGCCCATCTCACGAACCGAGACCAGATGCGCCTCGCGCAGCACTTTCAGGTGCTTCGACACCGTCGGCTGGCTGACCCCGAGGGAGCTGACGATCTGCGACACACTCGTGCCGTTCTCGCCGGCGGCGGCACGATCGAGCAGGAGCCTCAGGATGTCGCGACGCGTCCCGTCTGCGATCACGTCGAAGATGTCCGCCATGGGCTTTAGGTTAGTGCCGCCGGACGTGGGAGTACCATGACGGGGGTTTTCTCCACGAAAGGGGCGGCGACATGCCGACGGGGCCGGCGCGCTCACCGCTGCGGCGGGCGCTCGGGGCGCTCGAAAGCCTCTGGGACGCCCTGCGCAACCTGACGACTTCGTCGCCCGCGCGCTTCGCCGTCCTGGTCTTCGCCTCGCTGATCCTCGTCTTCACGGGGCTCCTGTCACTACCGGCATCGACCTACGCGGGCAGGATCTCGCTGGCCGACGCGCTCTTCACCGCGGTCTCGACCATCTGCGTCACGGGGCTCACCACGGTCGACATCGCGGCGACGTTCTCCTCGTTCGGCAAAGTGGTCATCTTCCTCGGCATGAACATCGGGGGGATGGGCGTTCTGACGCTCGCCTCCATCCTCGGCCTGGTCATCTCGAAGCGACTCGGGCTCCGCGCGAAGCTCATCGCCGCGAGCGACACCAACCCGCTGCGCTCCCACGGCGGACCGGTCAACGAGGGGCAGACCGTACGACTCGGCGAGGTCGGCCAGCTGCTCCTGACGGTCGCTCTGTCGACCCTCGTGATCGAGGGCCTCGTCGCCCTCGCCCTCTACCCCAGCCTGCTCCTCGCGGGGATCGGTCCGCTCGAGGCGCTGTGGGAGGCGCCGTTCTACGCCGTCTCGGCCTTCACCAACACGGGGTTCACCCCCAACATCGGCGGTCTCGAGCCCTTCGCCGACGACTACGTGCTGCTGACGACCCTCATGGTCGCGGTGTTCCTCGGCAGCATCGGCTTCCCCGTCATCTACGCGCTGTTCAAGAACGTCTGGCACGTGAAGGCGTGGTCGCTGCACACGAAGCTGACGCTGATCACCACCACGGTGCTCTTCGTCGCCGGAGCCGGAGCATTCCTCGCCCTGGAGTACAACAATCCCGGGACATTCGGGTCGATGGATGCCTGGGACACCACGTTCCAGGCCTTCTTCCTGTCCGCCATGACCCGGTCGGGCGGCTTCGCGGTCGTCGACATCGGCGAGCTCTACGGCTCCTCGCAGGTGGTCGGTTCGATGCTCATGTTCGTCGGCGGCGGCTCGGCTTCGACCGCCGGCGGCATCAAAGTGACGACCCTCGCCGTCCTTGCACTGGCGGTGTTCTCCGAGGCCAAAGGCCGCCAATCGGTGCAGGCCTTCGGACGCCGCATCCCCAGCGACGTGCAGCGCGTCGCCCTGTCGGTCGTCGCCTGGGGCGCGACGATCGTGGCGCTCTCGACGATCATCATCGCGCAGATCACCAAAGCCCCGATCGCCGAGGTGCTCTTCGACGTGATCTCGGCGTTCGGAACCGTCGGCCTGTCGACGGGTCTCACCATGGAGCTGCCGGACTCCGCGGTCTACGTCCAGGCGGTGACGATCTTCATGGGCCGCATTGGTACAGTGACACTCGCCGCGGCGGTGGCCGCGACATCCCGTTCGCAGCTCTACTCGCTGCCCGTGGAAAGGCCGATCGTTGGGTGAGCGGATCAGGGGCGATGCGCCCGTCCTGGTGATCGGACTGGGCCGGTTCGGCGCCGCCTGCGCCGGCGAGCTCGACCGCCTCGAGCGCGAAGTCCTCGCGATCGACGAGAGCCTCGAGCTCGTGCAGAAATGGTCCGAGCGCGTCACGCACACCGTGCAGGCGGACGCGCGCAACATCGAGGCGCTGAAGCAGATCGGGGCGCAGGACTTCCAGGTCGCCGTCGTCGCGGTGGGCTCGAGCATCGAGGCATCCGTCCTCATCACCGCCAACCTCGTCGACCTGAAGGTGCCCCAGATCTGGGCGAAGGCGGTCTCGCAGTCGCACGGCAAGATCCTCGCCCGCGTCGGCGCGAACCACGTCATCTATCCCGAGCGCGAGGCCGGCGAGCGCGTCGCGCACCTCGTGAGCGGGCGGATGCTCGACTTCATCCGTTTCGACGACGATTTCGTGCTGGCGAAGATGTACCCGCCGAAGTTCGTCCGCGGCGTGGGCCTCAACGAATCCGGCGTCCGGACGAAGTACAACGTCACCGTCGTCGGCGTGAAGAGCCCCGGCAAGCCCTTCCGATACGCCGAGGCCAACACGATCGTCACCAACCACGACCTCATCATCGTGTCGGGGACGAACCGCGACATCGAGCGGTTCGCAGCGTTGGACCGCTGAGGCCCGCCCTTCGCGGTGCATCCCGCCCGGCCCCTTCGCGGTGCATCCCGCCCGGCATCCCCGCAGAGTCCTGCGCTCACGCGGACCCCGGGTGGCGCCACGAGCCGCAAGAGCGCAGATCTCCGCGGGACGGATGTCGCGCCCCATCCCCCGGCGCCTATCCATCCCCGGCACCCACCCATCCCGCGGCGCCGACGCATCCGCGGCACATACGCGGACTTCTGCACGCACGCGGACCCGAGAGGCGCCACGAGCCGCAGGAGCGCAGATCTCCGCGGGAGGCACGGCGCAGCTCCGGCCGGGCGCGCGACCGACCCGCGCGGGCTCACCGCAGCTGGGCGAACGACTCCACGCGGTCAGTCGGGCCGACGATGAGGATCGCGTCGCCCTCTCCGAGCACCGTCTGATTGTCGGCGTTCTGCCACGCCTGGCCGGCGGACTTGTGCGCGGTGACCGTGATGCCGTGGGTCTTGCGGACGGATGTCTGACCGAGCGGCACTCCCCGCACCAGCGCCGGTGCCGCGATCTTGGCCATCGCGTATCCGGGTTCGATCTCGAGGTAGTCCATCGCCGCTCCCCGCACGAGGTGCGCCACGCGGCGCCCCATGTCGTTCTCGGGGAAGATCACCCGCTGCACGCCCAACTGCCGCAGGATGCGTCCGTGCTGCTCGTTCTCGGCCTTCGCCCACACGAAGGGCACCTTGAGATGCAGCAGCAGCGACGCCGTCAGGATGGAAGCCTGCACGTCGTGGCCGATGGCGACCACGACCCGATCGAACTGATCGACCGCCAGCTGGCGGAGCACCTCCTCCTTGGTCGAGTCGGCTCGGACGACCTGCGTGAGCACGCCGTTGTAGGACTGCACGATCTCTTCGTCGCGGTCGATGCCGAGCACCTCCGTTCCCGAGGCCATGAGCTCCTCCGCGAGCGCTCCGCCGAAGCGCCCGAGTCCGATGACGGCGACCGAGTCGGCCTCGGCGATCCGCCGGGACGTGTCGTTGAAGAAGGCGAACTTAGCCAATCGCGGGCCTCTCTTTGGGGAGCTCGTACAGAACGCGACGCTCACGCAGCGCGAGGGCGGAACCGAGGGTGAGCGGCCCGATCCGACCGAGGAACATGAGGATCGACAGGATGACCTCGGCGGCCGGCGGCAGATCGCCGGTGATGCCGGTGGAGAGGCCGACGGTCCCGAAGGCCGAGATCGCCTCGAACAGCACCCGGTCGAAGTCCCTCCCGGTGATGATCATCAGGGCGATCACGGCCGTCATGATGGCGGCGATGGCCATCAGCACCACGGTGATCGCCTGACGGTGCACCGCGCGCGAGAGCCGCTTTCCGAAGACGTTGACTGCTCCCTCTCCGCGCAGCTCCGTCACGAGGATGAAGAAGAGCACCGCGAAGGTGGTGACCTTGATGCCGCCGGCGGTACCCGCCGGACCACCGCCGATGAACATCAACACGTCCATCCCGACCCACGTCTCGTCGTGCATGAGGCCGATGTCGACCGAGTTGAAGCCGGCGGTGCGGGTCTGCACCGAGTGGAAGAAGCCGATCAGCAGACGCGTCAGCGGGTCGTAGCCGCCGAGGGTGTCGGGGTTGGACCACTCCAGGGCGGTGATGTACACCGTGCCGAGCACGAGGAGCAGGACGCTCGCCCAGAGCACGATCCGCGTGTTCATGCTCCAGTGGAGGGGCCGCCGCCACTCGCGGCGCAGCTGCAGGATGACCGGGAAGCCGAGCCCGCCCAGGATGACGGCGGCGCAGATCGGCAGGCAGATCCAGGGGTCGGCGGCGAAGCCGATGAGGTTGTCGGAGTACAACGCGAACCCGGCGTTGTTGAACGACGACACGGCGTGGAACAGTCCGTGCCATGCCGCCTCTCCGAGGTCGTATCCGTATCCCCAGACGAAGCGGGGGAAGAGGAACAGGAAGACCGCGGCTTCGACGACGAGCGAGATCATCACGATCCCGCGGACGGCGGTCCGGACGTCGGCGAAGCCGACCGCGCTCGTCTCGGCGGCGGCGTTCAGGCGGGAGCGCACGCTCACCCGTCGGGCGAGGACGAGCCCGATGAGCGTGGCGAGGATCATGATCCCGAGGCCCCCGAGCTGGATGAGCAGCATGATGACGACGAGCCCGAATCCGCTCCAGTGCGTGGCGGTGTCGACCGAGGTGAGACCCGTCACGCAGACCGCGGAGGTCGCCGTGAACAGAGCGTCGTAGACGTCGGTCCACTCCCCGGTCGCGGAGGACACGGGGAGGGCGAGCAGACCGGTGCCGGCGAGGATGGCGCCGGCGAAGCCGATGACGACGACCTGGGCGGGGTGGAGGCGCACCGCCCGGCGACGCCGTGCGAGCGCGGCGACGCGGGATGACACGGTCGATGACTCTACGCCTTCCCGGCGTCCGCGCAAGGGGCCCGCCCGGGCTTCCCGAGTCGGGCGCCGCCCGACACAATCGGTGTGTGAGCGACAGACAGACGACGGATGCCGCGGCGCGGCGCTTCATGGCGGGCTACCTGCAGGCGTGGCGGTCGAACGAGCCGGACGACATCCGGGCGCTTTTCGCTGAGGACGCCCAGCTGAGATTCGAGCCGTGGACGAAGCCGTTCACTGGTCATGACGAGATCGTCGCGGAGTGGCTCCGACGGCAGGACGAGGCGGACTCGTTCACCTTCTCGTGGGACGTCGCCGGCATCGACGGCGGCCGGGCGTTCATCCAGGCCGAGACGGGCTACACCGGTGGCCGGCACTACAGCAATCTCTGGGTGATCGACCTCGCCGCTGATGGGCGGGCGACGGCGTTCACGGAGTGGTGGATGGATCGCTCGCAGACCAGCTGATCGCGAACCTCCGCTCACGCTCCCGCGGCGAGCTCACGCGCCCGCGCGAGCGCGGCGTCGGTCGCCCGCGCGAAGAGGCCATCGAGGTGCGCCTCCTGCAGCACCGCCACGGCGCGCTCGGTCGTGCCCTTCGGACTGGTGACGCGTCGGCGGAGCTCGGCGGGGTTTTCGCCGGATGTCTCCAGCAGCGCGCTCGCCCCGATGAACGTCTGCTCGACCATCGTGCGCGCCTCCGCCTCACCGAAGCCCTTGCCGATGGCGGCCCGGGTGAGCTCTTCGATGAGGAGGAAGACGTAGGCCGGGCCCGACCCCGAGATCGTCGAGAGGGCGTCGATCTGGGCCTCGGGAAGCTCGATGACCGTTCCGACGGTCTCGAACAGGCGGCGGACGACGGCGGCCTCTTCGGCGGTGGCGTTGGTTCCGGCGGCGAGCCCGGTGACGGCCCTCCCCACCACCGCGGGTGTATTCGGCATGGAGCGGAACACCGAGACATCCGCGCCCAGGATCCCTTCGAAGGTCGCGAGGGTCACGCCGGCGGCAAGGCTCACGACGATGGCTTCCGGCCGGAGGTGCGGGCGGATCTCGCGGAGCAGGTCCGGCACCATCGCCGGCTTCACCCCGACGAGCACGAGGTCAGCCGCCGCGGCCGCGCGCACGTTGGCATCGGGCTCCTCCTCGAGCGCGAAGCTCGTGACGCCCGGGATGGCAGACAGCTCCGCCGCTTTGGCCTGCGTGCGGTTGGTGGCGACGATCCCCTCGGTCGCGAGGGCCGAGGCGGCAACGCCCCGGAGGACGGACCCTCCCATCGACCCGGCTCCCAGGACGGCGATGGACGGCAGCGTGAAAGCGTCGGTCATCCCGACATCCTACGAATGCGTCCCGCCGTGACGGCGGATCAGCGTAGAAGCCTTGACTTATATAAGTGCCAATGCAAGTATCGAGACGTGCACGCTTTCGACGTCCTGGGAGACCCGGTGCGTCGACGAATCCTCGAGCTGCTGGCCGACGGGGAACAGAGTGCCGGCGAGGTCGGCGGGATCATCCAGCGGGAGTTCGGTATCTCGCAGCCCGCCGTCTCACAGCACCTGAAGGTCCTCCGCGAGACCGGCTTCGCGGCGGTCCGTGCCGAGGGAACCCGTCGCCTGTACGCCGTCGAGCACTCCGCGCTCGAGCCCGTCGACGCCTGGTTCGAGCAGTTCCGCCGCGCCTGGCAGCCGCGCCTCGACGCACTCGGCACCGAACTCGCCCGCGGACGGCGGGCACGACGCACCACGAACCAACACGAGGGGGAAAAACGATGACGAACGTCGAAGCGCAGATCGCGGCGGTGAGCCGATCCGTGGGGAGCGTGACGGAGGGGGATAGCGAAATGCGCGTGCAGTCGCTCCGCCAGACCTACCCGTCTGCGATCGATGACGTGTGGGAGGCCACGACCACCCCCGACCGGATCCGTCGCTGGTTCCTGCCCGTCGAGGGCGACCTCCACCTCGGAGGCCGGTACCAGCTCGTCGGCAACGCGGGCGGAACCATCGAAGAATGCCGGCCTCCCCGCGACGGCGCCGCCGCCTACCGGGTGACCTGGGAGTACGGCGGCGGCGTGTCGTGGGTCGAGGTGTCCCTGACGTCGACGGGCGCCGACCGGACCGATTTCGAGCTGCGGCACATCGCTCGTGCGAGCGACCTCCCCGAGGGTTTCTGGGAGCTGTACGGACCGGGAGCGACCGGGGTCGGCTGGGATCAGGGCCTCCTGGGGCTCGCGCTGCACCTCGGCGGGGATGGCGCCGGGATCGCGCCGGAGCAGGCCGAGGAGTGGATGCTGAGCGAGGGGGGCAAGCGGTTCGCACGGGCGGCCGCAGACGCCTGGGCGCAGGCGCAGGTCGCCGACGGGGGCGATCCCGAGGCCGCAGCCGCAGCCGCGGACGCCACGTACCTCTTCTACACGGGAGCCTCCGCCGAACAGATCGAGTAGGGCGGGGGCTCACCGGCGGTCGTGATGTGCGGCGAAACCGCCCGGGCTATAGTCGGATCGTCGGGCGCCGACGCCCTCGACACGGCGCCCTGGATCACAAGGAGACCGTGATGATCACGCCCCCGAGCTCGCTCTTCGACGGCATCACCTCCCGCATCATCGACACCCCCGATGCGGCGATCAACGTTCTCGAGCGCCGCGGCGACGATCCCGCCGCGCCGCCGGAGAAGACCGTGGTCCTGGTCCACGGAAACGTGTCGTCGGCACTGTTCTGGCAGCCGACGATGCTCGACCTTCCCCGCGATCTGCGGGTGCTGGCGGTCGACCTCCGCGGTTTCGGGGGAAGCGAGCACACTCCGGTCGACGCCACGCGTGGCGTGCGCGACTTCAGCGACGATCTTTTCGCGGCGCTGCAGGCTCTCGACATCCCCACCGCGCACCTCGTCGGCTGGTCGATGGGCGGGGGCGTCGTGATGCAGTACGCCCTCGATCACCCGGTGCTGAGCCTGACCCTGCAGGCGCCGGTGTCGCCGTACGGCTTCGGCGGCACCCGCCGTGACGGCTCCCGTCTCACTGACGACGACGCCGGCTGCGGTGGGGGCGGCGCGAACCCCGACTTCGTCCAGCGACTCAACGCGCACGACACCACGGACGAAGCCCAGACCTCGCCCCGGAGCGTCTTCCGTGCCGCATATGTCGCGCCCGGCTTCACGACCGAGCACGAGGATGTCTGGGTGGAGTCGATGCTTTCGACCTCCACGGCCGAGGGGAATTACCCGGGCAACGGGGTGCCCAGCGAGAGCTGGCCGGGGTTCGGCGCCGGCGACTTCGGCGTGCTCAACACCATGGCCCCGAAGCACTTCGACGTGTCGGGGATCGTCGAGCTCGATCCGAAGCCACCCATCCTGTGGATCCACGGCACCGCCGACGCGATCGTCGCCGACGGCTCCTTCTACGACCTCAATCACCTCGGAGCCCTCGGGGTGATCCCCGGATGGCCGGGTGCCGACGTCGCTCCCGCTCAGGAGATGGTGTCGCAGACCCGCGACGTGCTTGCGCGGTACCGGGCACAGGGCGGGGAGGTCACCGAAGTCGAGCTCGATGGCGCGGGCCACTCCCCGCATCTGGAGCGTCCTGACGAGTTCCGCCGCGCGCTCCTGCGCGTCGTCGGCTACACCGGCGACCGGCCGGACGCGCCTCCGACCGAGGCGATCGTCCTGCGCTCCGCCGACTGAGCACCCTGGTGTCGCCTGACTCGAGTGCGGCCGCCGAGCGCTCCGCGCCAACGGGGTCGCGCGGTATGGAGTACTGCGTCTTCACCGAACCGCACCTCGGCGCGAGCTACGGCGAGCAGCTCGCCTTCGCCCAGGCTGCCGAGCGCCACGGGTTCGACGGGTTCTTCCGGTCCGACCATTACCTCTCGGGTCGAGGCGATGGGCTTCCCGGCCCGACCGACGCGTGGACGACCCTCGCGGGTCTCGCGCGGGAGACATCCCGCATTCGCCTCGGCACCCTCGTCTCCCCCGTCACGTTCCGCCACCCGGGCATCCTTGCCATCCAGGTGGCCCAGGTCGACGCGATGTCGGAGGGCAGGGTCGAGCTCGGACTCGGCGCAGGGTGGTTCGAGCGGGAGCATGAGGCCTACGGCATTCCGTTCCCGGCGCGACGCTTCGACCTGCTCGAGCAGCAGCTCGAGATCGTCACCGGGCTCTGGGCGACGCCGGTCGGCGACGCCTATTCGTTCTCGGGCCGGGACTACTCCCTCGTCGACGCGCCGGCGTTGCCGAAGCCGCTGCAGAATCCGGTGCCGATCATCATCGGTGGAGCCGGCGCCCGCCGGACGCCGGAACTGGTCGCCCGCTTCGGGCGCGAGTACAACCTCGGCTTCCCCGAGGATCGGCAGATCCCTGAGCGGATCGCGAACCTCCACGCGGCGTGCGAGCGCGTCGGGCGCGACCCGGGCACGGTGCGGCTGTCGGTCGCGATGTCGGTGATCGCCGGCCCTGACGAGGCGACGCTCGCCCGCCGCGCCCGCCGCATCGGGCGGACCCTCGATCAGGTGCGCGACGGTGCGAATCTCGTCGGCGGACCCGACGAGATCGGCCAGCGCATCGAGCGCTGGCGCTCCTTCGGGATCGAGCGGGTGTACTTCCAGTTCCTGGACAATCAGGATGTCGCGCACGTCGACTACCTCGGCGCGTCCGTGCTGCCCACCCTGCCGCGCTGATCGGGAGCGCCGGCTGGTCCCGATCAGTGCTCGCTGTCGCGCTTCGTCGGAGAATCCGACGGATGTCGGAGCCGCGGCGCGTCGGCGTCCGACAACGGCGGGGATCTCCGACAAACCGGGCAGTCGGGGCGAGCCCCGGCGGAGGTCAGCGCTTCCCGGCGAAAAACGCGTGCAATTGCGCCGCCGCCTCGTCGGCGCGGATCCCGCTGATCACCTCGGCACGCACGGGGAGCCGCCGGTCGCGCAGGACGTCGTACATCGACCCCGCTGCGCCGGCCTTGTCGTCCCACGCGCCGAAGACGACGCGAGCGAGGTGCGACTGCAGCGCGGCCCCTGCACACATGAGACACGGTTCGAGGGTCACGACGAGCGAGCAGCCCGTGAGATTCCAGGAGCCGAGGGATGCCGCGGCCGCGCGCAGCGCGACCACCTCGGCGTGCGCAGTGGGGTCGCCCGTCGCTTCGCGGAGGTTCCTTCCTTCGCCGATGACCGCGCCCGAGGAATCCGTCACCACCGCCCCCACCGGCACCTCGCCGGCCGCTCCCGCCTCGGCGGCGAGCTGAAGAGCGCGGGTCATCGCGGCGTCGTCGGAGGGGAGCGGCTGCACGGCTCCAGCGTACGGACCGCCAACCGGCTTGCGGATACCCTGGGAGCCATGCGCTTGCACGTCGCCGACCACCCCCTCGTCACCCACAAGCTCACGGTTCTCCGCGACGTCTCGACGTCGTCGCCGGTGTTCCGGCAGCTGACCGAAGAGCTGGTCACTCTCCTCGCGTACGAGGCGACCCGCTCGGTGCGGGTGGACTCGATCGAGATCCAGACACCGGTGGCGACGACGACGGGCGTGAAGATCTCCGAGCCGCGCCCCATCGTCGTGCCGATCCTGCGCGCGGGCCTCGGAATGCTCGAGGGGATGACGAAGCTGCTGCCCACCGCCGAGGTCGGCTTTCTCGGGATGGTCAGGAACGAGGAGACGCTCGAACCGACCACCTACGCCGAGCGCCTCCCCGACGACCTCAGCGACCGCCAGTGCTTCGTACTCGACCCGATGCTCGCGACCGGCGGGTCGCTGGGCGCGGCGGTGGAGTTCCTCTTCCGGCGCGGGGCGCAGGATGTCACGGCAATCTGCCTCCTCGGCGCACCCGAGGGCGTCGCGGCGATCGAGCGCCAGGTGGGTGACCGCGACGTCACGCTCGTGCTCGGCGCACTCGACGAACGGCTCAACGAGAAGGGTTACATCGTGCCCGGTCTCGGCGACGCCGGCGACCGCCTCTACGGCACGGTCTGACGCCTTTTCCCGTCGTCGCGCACCAGCCGCGGGGCCTCAATCAGGCGATTCGCAGACAAAGAAGTGGCGCGGCATCCACCCCTCGCCGAATGGATACCGCGCCTGCGCCTTTCAGCGCTGCTTCAGGCTATGACGAGATCGGAAAAGGGTCCCACGGGGTTGACATCGGGCCCTTCGACGTCTACTCGTTCCGCCGTCTTCAGTCGGGAATGACCGGTTCGGTCGGCGGCTTCCGTCCGGTCTCCTGCTCCCAGAACTCCAGCTGCTGCGTGAGCGCCTTCGCGAGTTCGAACACCTGCTCGGGAGGGATGCGGATGCGACTGACGACGCGAGCCGGCACGATCGTGCGCCGCTCTCCCGTCTCGGCGTCGACTTCGTCGTGCGGGGGCTGCGCGAGCGTGAGGAAGTCCATCACGAAGACGGTCGAACTGTGCCAGACGTTTGCGAAGTCGGCGTAGGAGCCGCCGATGAGGTCGGGCGGCAGGTCGATCTCGAACTGACGGGGCACCTGCTCGGTCATGCGTCTCCCTCTTCTCCTCGCTGTCGGCGTGCGCCGGCGTTTCGCGAGTCTACGCAGGGGACCCGGCGACGAGTTCGGGCTTGTGCGCGGGCGAGGACTCCCCCGCACCGACGAGCCGGGCGAAGCCGCTGAGACGCGCGACGCCCTCGGGCGTGCGCGGCAGGTCGTCGAGGAGGCCCGGCGAGAACACCAGATAGGCGGTGTGCATCGCGCGCGAGATGGCGACGTTCAGCCGGTTGCGCAGGAGCAGGAACTCCAGGCCCCGCGGCGCATCGCGCCCTGACGACGCGGCGAGCGAGACGATCGCGACCGCAGCCTCCTGCCCCTGGAACTTGTCGACGGTGCCGACCGGCACCTCGGGGAATCCCGCGGCGCTGAGCGCCTGCTCGACGAGCACCTGCTGCGCGTTGTAGGGCGTGACGACGATGATGTCGGCGGCGGTCAGGGGTCGCGGCGGCGTCGGCGTGGCGACACCGCTCTCGTCGATGTCGATGCTCGTCCAGCTTCGGCCGACAAGGTCGCGCACGATCGCCACCACGCGCGCCGCTTCCTCGGGCGAGCGCGTCGCGTTGCCGCGGTGCCTGAGCGGGATCGGATGGAGCCCGGGGGTGATCCCTTCGAGCTCGCGCACCGCCGTGGCGGAGTGCGCCGCCAGCTCGCCGCGGTACGAGAGTTCCGACACCGCCGACGCCACCGCCGGATGCATCCGCCACGAGCGCGCGAGGAAGTACCCGTACTCGGGCGGCACGACATCGGCGCCGTCCATGACCCAGCCGAGCGCCGAGGTGTCGACCGGCTCGGGATGCGTGCCCTGGCTCACCTGCGGCAATTGCTGCGGGTCGCCGAGAAGCAGCAGCCGAGGTGCGGCGAGCGAAACGGCGATGGTGGAGGCCAGGGAGAACTGCCCCGCCTCGTCGATCACGAGGAGGTCGAGGCTCCCCCGCGGGACGCGACCCTCGTGACTGAAGTCCCAGGCGGTGCCGCCGACGACGAAGCCGGATGACTCGTGCTCCCTCGTGAACGCGGCCATGCCGTTCTTCGGAATAGGGGTGAAGCTGAGGTCGCCGCCCGCGGAGGCATCCTTCGGCGCCTTGCCGACCTGCTGCGGCGGCACGCCCGCGGCGACGATCCGGTCGAGCATGTGCTCGACGACGGCGTGGGACTGCGCTACCACGCCGACCTTGAAGCGGTGGTCGCGTACCAGCCGGGCGATGACGTGCGAGCCGACGAAGGTCTTCCCGGTTCCGGGCGGCCCCTGCACGGCGAGGTAGCTGTGGTCGATGTCGAGGAGCGATCGGGCGATGGCGTCGATGTCGTCGTCGACTGGCGGGGCGAGCGTCCCCGAGCGGGTGCGCGGGGGGCGACGCAGGAGGATGTCGGTGGCCGGGTCATCCGGAAGCGTCGGCGCCGCGGCGATGACCGCATCCGCCCACGCGTCGATCGCCGCCTGCTGGTTGCCCGCGCGCGGGGGCGCGGGAGGCGTGAGGGCGATGGGAAGGACGCTCCACGTCTCGCCGTCGATGGCGCTTTCGTCGACGATGGCGCCGTCGTCGAGCACCTCCACGACGGTGACACGGTGGTCGGCGTGGATCCATCGCGGCTTCGCCTCGAACGGGAACGGCACGGGAAGTTCATACAGCGCGGAGGGGTTGCCGCCCTCGCTGAGCTTGGTGCCGGGAGCCATCTCGCCGCGGAGTTCGAGCCGGCGGCGCTGCGTGCGCTGACCCTCGTCCTGGTGCCAGTCCTCGACGATGCGACAGCGCGAGGAGTCGAGCACGACGACGTCCCTCGTCTCCTCCCACACCGAGCACGGTTCCCGCAGCCGGAGGAAGTGCGTGGCCCAGAACGTCTTGGCCTCGCGGGGGTAGTAGTCGATGGCGGCCGCCCCCAGGCGCAGCGCTCGGGCTTCGGCGGAGTCGACGACCCGCTCGGCGGCGAGGGCGTTCAACCGGTCGGCGCGCTCCGACGGTTGGTAGAAGTGCTCGTCCGGATCGGGGTTCGGCGTCGGCACCAGCCGCGCCTCCCGCGCCCGGTCGACGAGCCAGTCCCGGAGGCGAAGAGTGGACACGCAGTCGTAGCGGTTGTAGTCGGCGAGGTCGTCGAGGATCCGCTCCGCTTCTGCCTGCGCGTCCGGTCCGTCCTGCTGCAGGGCCCGCGCCTGGACGTACTTGACGATCGAATCGTCGCCGCGCTGCACGTCGCTCGTGCGGACCTCGTCGCCCATGTAGAGCGGCTCGAGCTTCTTGATGGAGTACGACCGCGACCCGACGCGCAGGGCGCGCCGGACGATCGGGTAGAGGTCGACGAAGACGCCGTCTCGGAGGAGCTGGTCGACGTCGGCTTCGCGCACACCGTACCGAGCCGCCATGGCGAGCAGGTGAGTCGGCTCATAGGGGGCGTAGTGGTAGATGTGCATGTCGGGGTGAGTCCGACGGCGGAGCGCCACCACGTCGAGGAAGCGCTCGAGCGCCTCCTTCTCTTCGGCGAAGGAGTGCGCCCAGAGGGCCGAGTACTGCTCGTTGATATCGACCCACCCGAAGAGGTAGTCGAGCCCCCAGGTCGTGCCTTCGCCTTCGGTGTACAGCGGATCGCCTTCGAAGTCGAAGAAGAGGTCGCCCTGGCTCGGGCGCGGGAGCGCGCCGAGGGCTGGGGCCTGCACGACTTCGTAGCGCGGGATGTCGGGGGGAGAGGTCAGCTGCAGCTGCGCCTGTGTGCGCAGGAGCGCAACGGTGTCGGGGTTCATGCCCGACGGCGCGGTGGTGAGGCGGGCGAGGTCGTCGATGGTCTCGACGCCGGCGGCGCGAAGTCGCTCACGCTGCACGGGGCGCATTCCGGCCACGAGGAGGAGATCACCCGAGGCGACGACCTCCAGGTCGCAGGTGGCGCACCGGCCGCACGCGACCACTCCCAGCTCACCGCGTGGGTCGCCCCACGGGATGGGGTCGACGGCCAGACCGAGGTCGAGCTGCCGGTCGGCGATGAGCGCCTGCAGGCGGTCGCGTCGGAGGTGGAACACCGGCAGGAGGTCGTCGACCTCGTGGCTGCTCACCGTGCCGTCGCCGAGGAGGAGCTCGACGCGGTCGGAACGAGGGACGCCCAGCCGGTCGAGCTGCGAAACGTACGCCGCCAGCTGCATGAGCGCGGTGACGCGGGCGTGGCGGGCGAGCTTGGTGTCCTGCACCAGCCATGCGCCGAACTCATCGCGGACGAGGAAGTCGGCGAAACCGACGAAGTCGTGGGTGGCGAAAGTGGCCTGGTAGATGACGTCGGCGTCGGAGTTCAAAGCCGCGTCGGTGAGGCGCACCGCCTCGGCAAGGGCGTCGGCGTCGGAGGACCGGGTCTCGGGGATCTCGATGACGCCGTCGCCGTACTGCTTGCGATAGCGGACGAGAACCCGCCGCTCGTGCTCGCCGCCGAGCTCTCCGGCGCGACGCAGCGTCGGGTCATCCGGCTCTTCGACCGCCGTGATCCGTCCGAGCTTCGCGTCGATGGCGCGCAGCCACGCGAACTCGCACTCAGCCGCCGCCTTCAGGTCGCTGGCGCTCCAGACGATCCGGCCTTCGTCCTCGATGTACCGCAAAGTTCCCTTCCCGCTGGCCCGTCACCCGAGCCGTCTCCACGACCCTAACCGGGGGTGCGGACACGCCGACGCGGGCCTCCCGTCAGAGCAGACTCACGACGCGCGAGCCGCGCGGGGCAGCATCAGCGCATCCGGATGCACTTCGCTCGGGCGCGGAGCACAATGGCGAGATGACAGCGAAGAACGTCGTCGTTCGGATGTGGCGGGGCAGTGTTCGCAGCGAGGACGCCGACGAGTACGTCGCGTACGTCGAGCGCACCGGGATGAAGGAGTACCGCCAGACGCCCGGCAATCTCGACGCATGGATGCTGACACGCGACCTCGGTGACGGTACGACCGAGATCATCACGGTGTCGCGCTGGCAGAATCTCGAGGCGATCAGAGGTTTCGCCGGCGACGACATCGAGCGGGCCGTGTACTACCCGGAGGACGACCGGTTCCTCGTCGAGCGCGACGACGTGATCCGCCATTGGACGCAGGTTTCCTGACGCGCCATCGCGCCCTGCCGGCGCTCTCCCGCTCACCGCGACCGACAGTGATCCGGCGAGCAGGAATTCTGGCATGGGTGTCGATTTGACGGCCGGGTGTTCGCTGTCACTGTGACGGGGCCGGACAGTCCGGCCCGCGACTCAGTGCAGGAGGCACTTCGATGTCCCAGTATGCGATCCTCATCTACGAAGACCCGGCCTATTACGAGACCATGCAGCCCGACGGGTGGGCCGCGGTGGTCGAGGCCCACGACGTGTTCACCAAGGGGGTCGTGGAGCACGGTGGGGCCATCACCGGCGGCGGGGCGCTCAAGCCCGTCACGCAGGCCCTCACGATCAAGGCCGGCACGGTGACGGACGGCCCGTTCGTGGAGTCAAAAGAGTCCTTCCTCGGCTACTACACCGTCGAGGCGCGCGACCTCGACCACGCCATCGAACTCGCCAAGCTGGCTCCGGCCAGTGGCGGCGGTGTCGAGCTGCGCCCGCTCCACGACCCGTCAGCAGGGCAGCTCTGATCGCTTCCAGCGAGGAGCCCGGCCGGAAAGAGGGATCCCCGGAGGGGACCGTGTCGAATTCGGGCTTGCTCGTTCGCTGGAGGGATGAAACGGTTCCCATGAAGAGAGGACACGACCGTGAAGTACGTCATCATGTTCACCACCACGCCCGAACTCGATGCGGCGACGTCGCCCGAGCTCGCCGAGGAGGCCTATCGCCGTACCTACGACTGGTTCGGCACGCACCGCGAAGTGATGACCGAGTCAGGGGCCCAGCTGCAGCCGGTCACCACCGCGACCACGGTCCGCTACGGCGGCGAAGAGCCGGTCGTGGCTGACGGGCCGTTCTCGGAGGCGAAGGAGGTCATCGGCGGATTCCAGGTGATCGACGTGCCCGACCTCGACGCGGCGATCGCCATCGTCAAGACCTGGCCGCTCCTCGAGCTGCCCGGCGTCGCGGTCGAGATCCGCCCGATCGTGTCCTACTAGAGCCACATCGCCCCGTGAACGAGACGGATGCCGCGGCAGCGGACTCAGGCCGGACCCCCGCCGCGGCATCCGATCAACTCCTTGCGCAGGTGATCCGCGAGGAGTCCGCGCGGATCGTCGCGGCGCTCACGGGATGGCTCGGCAGCCTCGACCTTGCAGAAGAGTCGGTCGCCGAGGCGATCGAGGAGGCCGTGCGCCAGTGGCGCACGCGCGGGGTGCCCCCCAATCCCGGAGGATGGCTGACGCAGGCGGCCCGGCACAACGCACTCGACCGCTTGCGGCGCGAGAAGCGGTACCGCGAGAAGGTGGCCCTGCTCGCCGATCGAGCCGAGGCCGCACCGCCCACCGGCAGCGGCACCGGCGAGCCCGACGAGCGGCTGCCGCTCCTGTTCGGCTGCTGTCACCCCGCTATCTCTCCGGACGCGCAGCTCGCTCTGACGCTCCGTGCGATCTGCGGCCTCACGACCGCGCAGATCGCCCGTGCCACCTTGGCCCCGGAACCGACCGTCGCGCAGCGGATCGTGCGGGCAAAGCGGAAGATCGGTGCCACCGGCATCCCCCTGCGAATTCCCGAGGGACCTGAGCGGGCCGCGCGCCTGGATATCGTCCTGACCGTCGTCTCGGTGATGTACAGCGAAGCCCACCTCGTCGCGGGCGGTGACGCGGCCGCGGATCGCGACCTCGCCGACGACGCCCTGTGGCTCGCGCGGGTCGTCGCACAACAACTGCCGCGCGAGGCGGAGGCGCAGGGACTGCTCTCGCTGCTGCTATTCCATCGAGCACGCGAAGGGGCACGTGCCGTCGAGGGAGAGCTCGTCCTGCTCGCCGACCAGGACCGGGCGCGGTGGGACCGCCGACTGATCGCCGAGGCACAGGCCGCGCTCGAGAAGGCGGCGCTGCTCCGACGCCCGGGGCGATGGCAATTGCACGCGGCGATCGCGGCATGTCACTCCGACACGCGCGACGGCAGCGACACCGACTGGCTCCAGGTGCTCACGCTCTACGACATGCTGCTCGCGTACGACCGCTCACCGGTCGTACGGCTGAACCGCGCGGTGGCGCTCGCTGAGGTCGACGGACCGCAGGCGGCACTGGACGAAGTGGATGCGCTCGGACCCGCGCTCACGGGGTACCACCTCTGGCACGCCGTACGGGCGCGGATGCTCCGGCACCTCGGCCGTCAGGATGAGGCGATGGCCGAGGACCTGTGCGCGCTGGAACTCACGGCGAACGACGCCGAGCGGCGCCTCCTGGAGGCGCGGGTCGATCGCTGAGGCGGGCTCGCCTCGGCACTCCGCGCTCACCAGCGGCGACCCGGACGACACGCGCGGTCGGATCCCCCGGCCGAGTCAACCCCCTCTGCCGCTTCTGCCGGCACTGCCATTCTCCCGTCGTAGACGGATCGGCGACGTCAGGGAGCGGAGGACCCATGGGCGCGACCCTTTTGTTCGGGGCGGTCGCCTCCAGCGCGCTCGTGATCGGAGCGGCTATCGGGGTCAAGTTCGACCTTCCGAAGCGCCTCCTGGCGATGGTCTTGGCATTCGCAGCGGGTGCTCTCATCACCGCGCTGACCTTCGAACTGTTCGAGGACTCCTACGAGCGCGGCGGGATCTGGCTTGCCGCGATCGGCCTCTTCGTCGGCGCAGCCGTCTTCACAGGACTGAGCGCATTGCTCGATCGCTGGGCACAACCGAAGAACCGCTCGAAGGCGGCCGACGACTATCAGGGGAGCGCGAAGCTCGACACCGATGCCGCGTCACAGGAACTCCCCGCCACCGCGTCGACGACCCGAGGCGCCGCCGGCCTCGCTCTGCTGGCGGCGGTCACCTTGGACGGAGTGCCGGAGAACCTGGCGCTGGGCATCTCCCTCACCGAGGGCACGGGCGGCATCGCGCTCCTCGCTGCGATCTTCGTGTCCAACTTGCCCGAAGCTCTGGTGGGTGCCGCGTCGATGCGTGAGCAGGGTCGCTCCACCCTGCAGATCATGGGGCTGTGGGCGACCTGCGCCGTCCTTCTGACGCTCGCCGTGCTCGGCGGGGCTGCGTGGCTCGCCGAGAGCGATCCGTCGGTCGTCTCGCTTCCGCTCGCCTTCGCTGCGGGAGCCGTCATCGCGTCGCTGGCCGACACTCTGATGCCCGAGGCGTTCGAGCACGGCGGGCCGGCGGTCGCGCTCAGTACCGCCGCGGGATTCGTTCTCTCCTTCGTCCTCTCCCTGGCGTGACACCGGGTCGGGTGCCGCGTCAGCGAAGGCGCCGCCACTTCGCCCGGCCACTAGCCTCGTCTGGTGCAGATGGTCAGCAGCGGGCACGAGTACGGTTCGACCGCGTACCGCCGCATCCTGATCGCGCTCTTCTTCGCCGGCGTCGCGGCCTTCGCGCAGCTCTACGCCCCGCAGAGCCTGCTCGTCGCCATCTCCGACGACTTCCAGGTCTCCGCCGCCCAGTCGGCGCTCGTCATCTCCGTCTCCACGGTCGCCGTCGCGATCAGCGTGGTGCCGTGGGCGCTCCTGGCCGGGCGCATCGGACGAGCGCGGGCGATGTCGATCGCCGTCAGCGCGGCGGCACTGCTCGGGTGCCTCGTCCCCTTCAGCCCCACCTTCGAGACCCTCCTGGTGGGCCGGTTCGTCGAGGGCCTCGCCGTCGGCGCCATCCCCGCGATCGCCATGGCGTACCTGAGCGGCGAGATCGTCGCGAGCCACTCCCCCCGCGCCGCGGGCGCCTACGTCGCCGGTACGGCGCTCGGCGGGCTGTCGGGCCGGGTCGTTGCGGGCCCGATCGCCGACGCCACCGACTGGCGAGTCGCGATGCTCGTCGTCGCGGTGACCTGCGCGATCGCAGCACTCGCGTTCGTCCTGCTCGTTCCACCGCAGATCCGGCGCCACCGCGACTCCATCGCCGCCTCCGTCCGCCGGTTCGGGCGGGTGATGCGGCGGCCCTGGCTGTTGGTGGCGCTCGCGCATCCGTTCCTTCTCATGGGAGCGTTCGTCGCGATGTACAACTACGTCGGCTTCCGTCTCGAGGCGCCGCCGTTCGCACTGTCGGCCACCATCGTCTCGGCGCTCTTCTTCGCCTACCTCGCCGGTACCTGGTCGTCGTCCCGGGCGGGCGCGTGGACGCAGCGGTTCGGCCGCATCCCGACGCTTCTGTCCTGCGTAGGGACGGTCGTGGTCGGTGTTCTCCTCACGATCCCACCGTCACTTCCGCTGATCGTGCTCGGCGTCGTGCTCGTCACCGCGGGGTTCTTCGCCGCTCACGCCGTCGTCGGCGGCTGGGTTCCGGTGGCCAATGCGGATGCCGCGGGCGAGGCATCCGCTCTCTACAGCCTCAGTTTCTACGTCGGTTCCAGCGTGGTCGGCTGGGCGATCGGCCTCATCTACGGCGGCTCCGGCTGGACGTCGACGGCTCTCGTTCTCGCGGCCCTGTCGGTCGCCGCGGCGGCTGCCGCAGCGATCCCGATGCGGGCGCGCGGGGCGACCGCCACCGGCGAAAGCCTGTCCAGGGCGCCTGAGACAGGGCGAGACGGAGACCGGTAGGAGGCGTATCGGGAACAATGGCCGCCATGGGAGATTCGCATTCAACGGTGGCGTCCGAACCGCCGACGGAGAGAAGCGGCCGCTACACCCACGGGCACCACGAGAGCGTTCTGCGCTCGCACCGGTGGCGCACCGCCGAGAACTCCGCGGCCTACCTCCTCCCACGGCTCGATCCCGGCATGTCGATCCTCGACGTGGGGTGCGGCCCCGGCACGATCACGGTCGATCTCGCCGGACGCGTGGCACCCGGCCGCGTCGTGGGCGTGGATGCATCGGCCGAGGTGATCGCACAAGCGTCCACCCTCGACGCCGATGCCGAATTCATGGTGGCGGACGCCTACGACCTGCCCTTCGCCGACGCCGCGTTCGATGCGGTGCATGCCCACCAGGTGCTGCAGCATCTGACGCGACCGGTCGATGCCCTTCGCGAGTGGCGGCGGGTCGGAGGACTCGTCGCTGCGCGTGACGTCGACTACGCGGGCATCGTGATCCATCCGCTGTCGGACGGGCTGCGGGCGTGGGCAGACCTCTACCAGCGCGTACACCGCGCCTCGGCGGGTGAGCCCGACGCCGGGCGGCGCCTGAAGCACTGGGCGCGACAAGCGGGATTCACCGACATCTCCGTCAGCGCCTCCCTGTGGGTGTTCGAGAACACCGACGACCGCGCCTGGTGGGGCGGGCTCTGGGCGGACCGCGCTCTGCACTCGGGATTCGCAGAGGTGGCGCTCGAACGGGGGTTTGCGACGGCCGACGACCTGCAGGCCATCAGCGACGCCTGGCGAGCCTGGGCGGCGGATGGCGACGGGTGGCTGTGGATGCCCCACGGGGAGCTGCTCGCACGCTGAGCCGGGCCGACACACTCTTTGAGGATGTCGGCTGATCCACGCCCGCCGACGTAACGTCGAGCTGTGACGCGCCGGGGCATCTACGTCGAGACGACCATCGGCGTCGATCTCGATCGCGTCTGGAGCGCCACCCAAGATCCCGTCGAGCACGTGCGCTGGGATGCGCGCTTCTCGACCATCACGCCCACGGGGACGACTGCCGATGGCGCCACCGCCTTCACCTACGAGCGCACCGTGCCCCTGCACGTCATCCGCGGCACCGGCGTGAGCGCCGGTGAGAAGCACGGGGCGGGCGGGGTGCGCACATCCGCCCTGAAGTTCTCGACGACAGACGGGATGTCTCCGATCTCGTCAGGACGCGGGTACTGGCGGTACGTCCCTCGCGGGAGACGCACGGTATTCATCACCGGGTACGACTATGTGCCGGGCTGGGGTCCGCTGGACATCTTCGTCCGCCCCGTCCTCGGCTGGGCCACAGCGTTCAGCTTCGACCGCCTCCGGATCTGGTTGGAAACAGGCGTGCCGCCCGAGCGATGGCCCCTGTGGAGCGCGCTGTGGTGGTGGCGGCCCGAGCGCCCGCGGGCGGCCCGATGCCGCCGATTCCCCGAAGCCGGCTCACGGCGGAGCGACCATCTCGCCGACGCTCCCGCGCGCCTGGCCACCCTCCCGGACCCGTGGGCGGCGCGATGACCTCGATCTTCGAAGCAGCCCTCGGCGCGGACTTCGCCCGGCTCCACCCGATGATGCGGCGACGATTCGGTGTCGGGCTGACGTCCGGCGAGGCGTGCGTCGGCCGGGGGGTGATGTCGGTGATGCGGCGCGGCCCGTGGTGGACCGTGCCGTTCTTGCAGATCGGGCGGCTCCGGAACATCCTGGTCCCGGAAACCGGCACCGAGGTGCCGTTCGTGATCGAGAACTACCCCTACCGTGACCCGCTCGGGCGCGAGACGATCACCTTCGTCCGCGAGTACAGGCTGCAGTCGAAGCGCCGTCGATTCGACGCGACGATGATCCTCGACGACGGGCGGATCGTCGACTACCTGGGCACGCACCAGCACCTCGCGGTCGATCTCGACCTGCAGGTGGACGACCGCGGCGGGCTCGTCCTCCACTCCGACGCGCAACGCTTCTATGAGGGGCCGGTCGCCTTCCGGTTCCCGATGTCGTTCAGCGGGCGGGCGCGGCTGCACGAGTACTACGACGACGCCGACGAGCGCTTCCACGTCGATCTCGAGGTGCACAATGACCGGTTCGGCTTCCTGTTCGGGTATCGGGGGTCGTTCGCCTGTGAATGGATGCCTGCCTCCGACGCTCCCGATCGGCTGAAGCCCCGCCGCCACGAACGCAGAACGTGATGCCGCGCCCGCTCCCCGGGGCGGGCACTAGCGTGAGACCGTGACCTCCCCGCCGCGAGCCCGGCCGTGACCCCCGATCCCATCGGGCTGCTCTACGCCGCGAGCGGCCTCGCCACCCTCCTGGCGGCCCTCCTCCCCCGCCTCATCGGGCGGCTGCCGATCTCGATGCCGATGGTGTTCGTGGGGGCCGGCATCCTCGTGTTCGCCCTCATCCCCGATCTGCCGAACCCTGATCCGGTCGAGCACAGCGAGATCGCGGTGCACCTCACCGAGGTATGCGTGATCATCTCGCTGATGGGCGCCGGCCTCGCCATCAACCGGCGCTTCGGGTGGCGTACCTGGTCGACGACGTGGCGCCTGTTGGCGATCACCATGCCGCTCTCGATCGGCGCGGTCGCCCTGCTCGGATGGTGGGGGCTCGGCCTCGGCGCGGCCAGCGCCCTCCTGCTGGCGGCGGCGCTCGCACCCACCGACCCGGTTCTCGCCAGTGAGGTGCAGGTGAGCGAGCCGATCGCCGACGACGAACGCGGAGACGACGACGAGGTGCGCTTCGGGATCACCTCGGAGGCCGGCCTCAACGACGGGCTCGCGTTCCCCTTCACCTACGCGGCGATCGCGGTCAGCATGGTGGGGCTGGCCCCGAGCGGATGGCTCGGAGAGTGGCTGCTGGTGGATGTCGTCTGGCGCCTGAGCATCGGCGTCCTGGCGGGGCTCGCCACCGGGTGGCTGCTGCGACGACTCTTCTTCTCCGCGGTCTCGGATCGACTCGGGCTCACCGACCGCGCTGACGGCTTCATCGCCATTGCTGCGACCTTCCTCGCCTACGGCGTGGCTGAGGTCGCCGAAGGCTACGGCTTCCTCGCCGTCTTCGTGTGCGCCTGCTTCATCCGCCAGGGTGAACGCACCCACGGCATCCACGCGGTGCTGCACACCTTCATCGAGCAGATCGAGCGGCTCCTCACCGTCGTGGTGCTCGTACTCCTGGGCGGGGCGGTGGCCGAGGGCATCCTCGAATCCCTCACGCTCGCCGACATCGCCCTCGTCGCCGTGCTGCTCCTGGTGATCCGGCCGCTCACCGGGTGGCTGGCGCTCACCCCGGGGAAAACCGGTCTTCGGGAGCGAGGAGTCATCGCGTTCTTCGGCGTCCGCGGCGTCGGATCACTGTTCTACATCGCCTACGCCCTACAGGAAGGCGACTTCCCCGGCGGCGAGCGCCTCTGGGCCATCGTCACGGCGGTCATCCTCGGGTCGATCCTCATCCACGGTGTGGCAGCGACGCCCGTCATGGCGCTTCTCGACCGTCGGCGTCAGCAGCGGGCGGATGACCCGTCGGACGGTTCCGACGTCAAGACGACCCCTGTGTAGCAGGGCACAGCAGGCCGTCGCAGGGTGTGCAGGGCGGCTGGTCAGCCGCCAGTCTCCGCGATCGACTCGATGTGGTCGAGGGCGCGCGCTGTGCCGTTCTCCCGCTGAAGCTCGGCGCCGAGCGCGGAGGCGCGGGCCCGCAGATCGGCGTCGCGCAGCATCCGCTCCAGTGCCGCAGTGAGCCGGTCGGCCGTCAGGCGAGCGTTCGGCACCGGCGCCGGCGCGACGCCGAGCTTCTCGGCTCGCCGGCCCCAGAAGTACTGATCGGCGATGAACGGAACCACGAACGTCGGGACTGCCGCAGCAAGGGCGGCGCCGGTGGTGCCCGCGCCGCCGTGATGGACCGTGGCGGCGACACGCGGAAACAGCCAGCCATGCGGAACGGACGACACGACGCGGACATCGGCGTCCGACGCAGTGCCCGCGAGCCCGCCCCAGCCCGACAGGACGACGGCGCGGACACCCGCCCGCCGCACGGCCGTCAAAACCGTGTCGAAGAGGCGCTCCGCGTCATGCCCCACCATGCTTCCGAAGCCGATGCTCACCACTGGAGACGAGGAGGTCCCGAGGAACTCCTCGAGCTCCTCGGGGACGTCGTCACCTTCTTCATGGGCGAGCGTCCAGTATCCGGTGGCGATCCGCTCGGTTCGGGTGTCGGATGCCACGGGCACGACCGCGGAGCTGAAGCCGTAGAGGATCGACGGCAACGTGGACGCCTCCCCTGTCGCTCCGATCGCCGCGCGCGCCGCGCGCTCGGGGCCTTTCATCAGCGCCCCCGTACCGAGCTCGGTGACGGCGTGCGACAGGCGCCGACCGACCGGGCCCAGCCCGTCCAGCTGCGATGCGAGCGGCCCGGGATACGCGGCGCTGGGCGCCTCGAGCGGCTGCAGATGCGCCCGGAGGAGGGGGATGCCGAGTGCGGTCGCCGCCGGACGGGCAAGTCCCATCCCACCGAGGCCGCTGATGATCAGGTCGCTCCCCACGGCGAGGTCGCGCACGGTGGTCGCCCACACGGGGACGAAGTCCTCGACATGGCGGCTCATCTCGCGAAAGGAGGTACGCCCGGCGCGTGCGCCGATGGCGGCGGGATCCACGCCGGCGAGGGCTGCGAAGCGGATGCCTCGTCGCCGGCACTCCTCCGCATAGTCGGCCGGCGCGGCGACGCGCACTTCATGGCCGCGCACGACGGCTTCGGCAGCGAGAGCGAGATACGGCTCCACTCCGCCGCGGGTGTCGTTGGCGACGATCGTCAGGTTCACCCTGGCATTATCTGCAGTGACTGCAAGAAAAGTCCACCCTCCTGTGCTCACCGTCGAGGCGGCACATCCGCCCGCAACCGGCGGGAAGCCGTGCGGCGTGCCGCGATCTCTGCAGGAGCGGGGATCGAGCGGATGGAGCTAGCGCCGGGTCATCCAGTGCTGAAGGCTGGCGCGCCTCACGGGATGGCCGTAGGGTCTGGCCATGAGCGAGACGCGCGTCGAGACAGCGGCTGCCCCGATGCCGGGGAGCGGTCTCAGAGGGTTCTCCGGCGGAGTGATCCTGGTCGTGGGCGTGCTCGTCGTTCCTCTCTTGCTCACCCTTCTTTTCGGCACGTCGACCACGGCGCCTGACGCCGCGGATTTCGTGCGCATGGCGTTCTCGCGCGTGATCGGCGCGACGGTCGCGGTCCTCACGGTGATCGGGCTCCTCATCCACCGGATCCTCCGGCGCGCCCGTGGGTCGACGGTCGCGCGGTTCGCCCTCATCGCGGTGCTCATCACGTGGTGGCAGATCGGTGCGATCAACGGCGCCGCGACCTCCCTGCTCGCGAATCTTTCGGGGCTGGAATGATGGCGTCATCGCCTAACCACCCGGGGTAACCACCGGGTAGCGCTTCCGCAGGATGACGCGCTGCGCGAGCGTCCAACTCACGGTGACCAGCAGGTAGAGACCCGCCGCGAGGGGCACGAAGGCGGCAGCCACCGCCGTCCCGAAGTGCAGGATGCCCGTGAGTCTTACCAGGGTCTCCCCGCCAGGCACGCCGGTGTCTCCGACAGACGCGTGACGCAGCATCCGCCTCGTCAGTTCTCCCACGAGCGCGATCAGCAGGATCACGGCTCCCAAGACGGCGACCAGTGGAAGCGTCGCGGTTCCCCCGCCGACCGAACCGACCAGGCTCGCGCCCAGCGGAACCCCGAGAAGCTGCTCGGTGAGCAGACCGTTCGGATGCCCGTCGATGACCGTGTGCAGGAAGAGCGCGTAGAGAACGCCGACGATCGGCAGCTGGATGACGACGGGCAGGCACCCCGCGAAGGGCGATGCCTTCTCATTCGCGTAAAGCTTCATCGTCTCGCGGGCGAGCCGGTCGCGATCATTCTTGTAGCGGCGCTGCAACGCCTGGAGCCTGGGTGCGAGCCGGGCTCGCGCCTGCTCAGCCTTCGCCTGCGCGATGCCGGTCGGGACGAGGAGTGCGCGGACGACGAGCGTGACGATCACGACGGCGAGCGCGGCCGAGGCGTCGAACGCGATCGGCTGGAGGAGGGATGCCAGCGCCATGAGCATCGCGTAGGCGCCGTCGAGCACGGTGGAGAGCGGGGGAAGGGAAAAGGGGTCCATGAGGGTGTCCGTCCGGAAAAGGGAGAAGTGGTCGCTGAGCGGCCACGACGGGCATCGACGAACGGCGAAACCGGCCCTGTCGGGGGCGTACGGGCGTCGACGCGCTACGCGGCCGAAGCCGCGGACCCTGGGGCGCGCGAGCGCGGGTGCCCCGCCGCATCCGGATCGCTCTGTGCGACGGGCACGGAGACATCGATCGCGCGCTCGGCACCGGGGCTGGACTTCCCCTTCGCCGGCGACGAAGCGGCTGCCGCGAGCACCAGGGTGACGAGAAGGGCGGATGCCGCCAGCAACACCCAGACCGCGCCCGAGTCGGACGGCGCGAGTGCGAGCACTCCCGAGAAAGCCAGCACGGCCGGGAAGAAGGACGTCACGGTCTCGAACATCGTGCGGCTCCCTCCTCTGGACGTGCTCACCGTAACATCGCGCAACGGGCCGAGGGACGGTCGATGCACTCCGCCGCGGCCGCGAAGCGGCGCCGGAATCTGCGTGTCGCACGGTCGTAACGCGAGTGCCCTACTATCCGTCGAGGACGCCGTCGCGCTCGAGCGTCCGGACCCGGAGCGAGGTGAGAGCGCCATGTCAGCACCGCCCTACGAGATCAACATCTGGGAGCGCTATGCCACCGAGTTCGCGCTGGCCTTCGCAGACACTCCCACGCGCATCCGCGCCGTGCGCGAGGCCTACCTCGTGCACGGCTTCGACGTCGATCTGATCGAGCAGCTCAGCGGGTTCCCGATCTGGCGGATCCGCCAGGCGATCAGGGACGGACTCCGTCGAGGCGAGTGATCACCGACCCGCGCGCAAGGGGGCGCGCCCGGGAACACCGCCTGCCAGACTGAGCGCATGAGCCTGCCGTTCGAGAGCGCTTACCGTCACGGCTTCGCACGGGTCGCTGCGTGCACGATCCCGATCTCGATCGCCGACCCGGCGACCAACGCCGCAAGCGTCCTCGCAACCGCCCGCGGGCTCGACGGCGACGCCGTGGCGGTCGCCGTGTTCCCCGAACTGTGCCTCACGGGGTACGCGAGCGAAGACCTCTTCCTTCAGGACGCGGTCCTCGATGGGGTGGTCACCGCCATCGAAGGGCTCGTCGAGGCATCCGAGGATCTCTTCCCGGTGCTCGTCGTCGGCGCGCCGCTGCGCCACCGCAACCGCCTCTACAACTGCGCGGTGATCATTCATCGGGGAGAGCTCCTCGGAATCGCGCCGAAGTCGTACCTGCCGAACTATCGCGAGTTCTACGAGCGACGCTGGTTCGCGCCCGGCGACGACCAGCGCGGCGAAGACATCCAGGTCGGGTCGCTGCAGGCGCCGTTCGGGCCGGATCTCCTGTTCGAAGCGCTGGATGTCCCCGACCTGGTGCTCCACGTCGAGGTCTGCGAAGACGTCTGGGTCCCGATTCCGCCCTCGTCGGGCGCGGCCCTCGCCGGTGCGACGGTGCTCGCGAACCTGTCGGGCAGCCCGATCACGATCGCGCGCGCGGAGGATCGGAAGGATCTGTGCAAGTCGCAGTCCCTTCGCTGCCTCGCTGGCTACGTCTATGCCGCTGCCGGCTTGGGCGAGTCGACGAACGACCTGTCGTGGGACGGGCAGACCATGATCTACGAGGGCGGCAACCTCCTCGCCGAGACCGAGCGCTTTCCCGACGGTCCCCGGCACGCCGTCGCCGACGTCGACCTCGACCGGCTCCGGCAGGACCGGATGCGACAGGGCACCTTCGACGACAACCGGCGTACCCTCCACTTCGACGCGATGTTCCGCACGGTGCACTTCCGGCTCGACCCGCCGGCCCGCGACGTCGGCTTCCTGCGCGCGCTCGATCGGTTCCCGTTCGTGCCCGACGACCCGGCCCGTCTCGCGCAGGACTGCTACGAGGCGTTCAACATCCAGGTCTCGGGCCTCGAGCAGCGCATGCGCGCGATCGGGTCGCCGAAACCGATCATCGGCGTCAGCGGTGGGCTCGACTCGACGCACGCGCTGTTGGTCGTCGCGCGGGCGATGGACCGGATGGGCCGACCGCGCAGCGACATCCTCACCTACACGATGCCCGGGTTCGCGACATCCGACCATACGAAGTCCAACGCCATCGCCCTCGCCGAGGCGATCGGAGCCTCGATCGAGACGATCGACATCACCGACGCGGCGACGGAGATCCTCAAGGGCATCAAGCACCCGTTCTCGGGCGGCGAACCCGTCTACGACGTCACCTTCGAGAACGTCCAGGCGGGCATCCGTACCGACTTCCTCTTCCGGCTCGCCAACCGGCATGGCGGCATCGTGATCGGCACATCCGACCTCTCCGAGCTCGCCCTCGGCTGGGCGACCTACGGCGTCGGCGACCAGATGAGCCACTACGCCGTCAACGCCGGCGTGCCGAAGACGCTCATCCAGCACCTCATCCGCTGGGTCATCTCACGCCCCGAGGGTCAAGGCGGGTCGACCGAGCTGTCGGACCGTGCCATCGAGGTGCTGCAGTCGGTGCTCGACACCGAGATCAGCCCCGAGCTCGTGCCCGCGGGCGAAGACGGCGAGATCCAGTCGACCGAGGACAAGATCGGCCCGTACTCGCTCAACGACTTCACGCTGTATCACGTGCTGCGGTTCGGATTCCGGCCCTCGAAGATCGCCTTCATGGCGGAACGCGCGTGGTCGGATGCCGACGCCGGAGCCTGGCCGCCCGGATTCCCCACGGACGACCGGTACTCCTACGACCTCGAGGAGATCGTCCGGTGGCTGCGGAACTTCCTGCAGCGGTACTTCGCGTTCGCACAGTTCAAGCGGTCGGCGATCCCGAACGGTCCGAAGGTGTCGCCCGCCGGGTCGCTGTCGCCGCGCGGCGACTGGCGCGCTCCGTCGGACGGCAACGCGGCGGCCTGGCTCGCCGAGCTCGACGCAGCCCTGCCGCAGTTCGCGGGCGGCTGACTCGGCGGGGTGCGGCGCCGAGCCGCCTTCCCGCGTGCGTAAGCGCGGGGATCTCAGCCGACACGCCGGCGTCTCGGCGCGAGCAGCCGGCGCGTTGCGAGACAAACCCGCGGTTGGGCACGGAGGGGCGCCTCTGCCGAGTGGTCACACCCCGGTGTCGCGCACCCCGACCCGGTCGGGAATGTCGAACGCCAGGCCCGGCAGCCAGGTCTCGGGCTCCGGCCACGGCCGGGAAGAGGGCAGCGCTGCGAGGAGGCGCCGAAGCGCCGCGTCGCGCGGCGACGTGGGCGACTCCGCAGGAAGGATGCGACGGGGCGCCCGATGCCCGAGCGCGCCACACCACCAGTGCCGCCAGGTGTCGTCGGCCTCGGTGGGATCGAGGACGATGTAGTAGTCGGGCATGATCGCCGCGCCATCCTCGAACTGAGCGAGGGCCGTCTCGACCTCGACCTCGAGCACGCCGAGGGTGGATCGCGACTCGAACAGCTCGACCCAGGCCGCGGCCACGTGCTCGAGCGGGTCGGCGTCGTGGATCACGAGCTGTGCGGATGCGGCGGCGATGCGCCGCGCGCCGACGGCGGGATCGCCTCCCTGGAGGTTGAGGGTCTCGACCCCGGGGACGCTGCTGAGGACGCGCAGCGCCTCATCCGAGGCGGAGCCGACGACGGCGACGACGGTACCGGAGGCCGAAAGTGACACCATGCTTCACATTACGTCGGTTCCGCCGGGACGGCGCCGATCGTTCGCGAGTCGCAACGAGACCGTAACGAGCCGCCGGAACGCCTGCTGACCGACGCAAGGCCCTTTCGTCCTACACCGGCCGCTCCTAGCGTGAACGCATGGACGGGTTCGCCGCGGTGGACTTCGGTTTCGCTCGAGAAGTGCTGCAGCGTGGGATCGCCGCGCTGTACTTCGTCGCCTTCCTGTCGACGCTCAATCAGTTCCGACCCCTCCTCGGCGAACGGGGCCTCCTTCCGGCGCCGGAGCTCCTCGAGTGGGCGCGATCCTCCCGGCGGGCTCGACGGATGCTCCGCCCCACCCTCTTCCTCCGCTGGCGCTACACCGATCGGCGCCTGGTCGCACTGTGCGTCGTCGGAATGGCCGTCGCCGCCGCTCTCCTCGCTGGACTCCCCCAGCTCGGCCCGGCGTGGGTGCCGATGCTCTGCTTCCTCGCCCTCTGGCTCGGGTACATGTCGGTTGTCCACATCGGCCAGACGTTCTACGGCTTCGGGTGGGAGATGCTCCTGCTCGAGGCCGGCTTCCGCGCCGCGTTCCTCGGCTCGAACGACCACCCGCCGCCCACTGCCGTGCTCGTGCTGTTCTGGTGGCTCCTGTTCCGCCTCGAATTCGGCGCCGGGATGATCAAGATCCGCGGCGGACGTGAGTGGCGCGACCTCTCCGCCCTGACCTATCACCACGAGACGCAGCCGCTCCCGGGGCCCTTCAGCAGACAGGCGCACCTGCTACCCCGCTGGATCCACGAACTCGAAGTCGTCGGGAATCACGTCGCCCAGCTCGTCATCCCCTTCTTCCTCTTCGCCCCGATCCTCGGACTGTGGGTGCCGGGTCCGGCGCCTGCGATCGTCGGCGCCGTGGCCGGCGGGGTCGTGGTCGGCACTCAACTCTGGCTCGTGCTCACCGGCAACTTCGCCTGGTTGAACTGGGCGACGATCGTGCTCGGGTTCGCCGCGATCGGGCTGCCGGGGGTGGGTACCGCCGCCTCGCCACCACGCCAGGACCCGCCCTGGATCATCGACGGGATCCCGCTCTGGTGGCTCGTCGTCACCTCGACGGTGGCTGCACTGTACGTGGTGATCAGCTGGCCGGCGCTGCGGAACCTCTTCGCCCGGCGGCAGCTCATGAATGCGAGCTTCAACCGCTGGCAACTCGCCAACGCGTACGGGGCATTCGGCACGGTGACCAAGGAGCGGATCGAGATCGTCGTTTCGGGAACCACGGCGGATGACCCGGCCGGCGCCGACTGGCGCGAATACGAGTTTCGGGGAAAGCCCGGAGACATCCGTCGCCGTCCCCCGCAGGTCGCGCCTTACCATCTGCGCCTGGACTGGCTCATGTGGTTCTTGCCGCTCGGTCGGTCGCTGGAGGACTGGTTCACGGTCTTCCTGATCCGGCTGCTCGAAGCGGATGTCCCGACCCTGCGCCTCATCAAGCGCGACCCGTTCCAGGGGCGCCCGCCGCAATGGGTGCGGGCGCAGGCGTTCCACTACCGGTTCGCCACGCGCGCCGAGCGGCGGCGGGACGGAGTCGTCTGGGTGCGGGAGGAGCGCGGCCTCGTGATGGGGCCGATGCGGCTGCGCTGACGCGCAGCGGGGGCGGACCTGCACGCCCTCCCGCGCGCCTACGGGATGAGATCCGCACGCGGGCGGACGCTGAGACGCGCAGCAGCCTCCCTGCGCCCGATCTCATCCGGTGCGCGGCGGTCGGAACGTCGGGTCAGCTCGCCGCGACGGCGCGGCGCTTGGCGAGATCGAGGATCGACACGATGAGCGCGACGGTGAGGAAGGCGGCGACCGACAGCATCCCGAACAGATACGCGTCGTGGTAGACGACGAGGTCGTCGGCGCTCCCCTGCTCGCGGTAGATCGTGGCGTAGAAGAGCGACAGCGCCACGGCGGTGCCGACGGCGGTGCCGATCCGCTGCCCGAGCTGGCCGACGGAGCCGGCGACGCCGCCCTGTTTGACCGGGATCTCGGCGAGGGTCAGCGTCTGGTTCGGCGCAATCACCAGGCCACCGCCGAATCCGCCGACGATCATGACCGCCGCCATGAGGTAGGCGGTGAGAGCAGGGGCGGAGTAGACCGCCGCGACGACGAGCCCGACGACCGACACCAGCACACCGACGACACCGAACACGACCACCGGGCGGCCGAAGCGCGTGACGAGGTTGCCGCCGATCCACGACGAGATGGCGCTTGCGAGCGCGAAACCGATCGACACCATGCCCGCATAGACCGGTTCGAGGCCGAGCCCGAACTGCAGGTAGAGCGTGGTGAGGAGGAACAGCGCCGGCAGTGCGGTGAAGTACGCGGTCTGGATGAGCGTGCCGTTGCGGTAGGACCCGATGCGGAACAGTTTCAGCGGGATGAGAGGCTGGCCGCCGCGGGCCTCGTAGCGGCGTTCCCACAGCAGGAAGAGGGTGAGGAACGCGGCGAAAGCGAGGAGCAGCCACCAGCGGGCCGGGTCGTCGGTGGGCGCGCCGGTGGTGAAGAGGAACGGCCACATCAGTGACAGCACGGTGAGGCCGAACAGCAGCAGGCCGACCGGATCGAGCTGGACTTTTCGGGCGGAGCGGGTGCGCGTGTTGGGCAGGAGCCACAGCACGAGGCCGATGGCGATAAGACACAGGGGCACGTTCATCCAGAAGATGAGTCGCCAGCCGTCGGTCTCGCCGCCGAGGGCGATGAGGAGGCCACCGATGGTCGGGCCGAACGCGGTGGCGATGCCGATGGTCGCGCCGAAGAGACCGAAGGCGCGCCCGCGCTCTTTGCCCTGGAAGAGCTCCTGGGCGGTGCCGAGCACCTGAGGCATCTGGATGCCGGCGGCGACGCCCTGCAGGAGGCGGCCGATGAGAAGCACCGCCGCGTTCGGGGCGAGCGCGCAGAGGATGCTCGTGAGGGTGTACAGCGACAGCCCGACGACGAAGAGGGCCCGCCGTGACCGCTGGTCGCCGAGGCGGCCCATCGGAACGAGGGTGAGACCGAACGTCAGGACGAACCCCGAGACGATGAGCTGTACTTCGGTCGAACCGGCGTTGAGCCCGGTCTCGATCGACGGCAACGCGACGTTGACCTTCGTGAGGTCGAGGATCGTGAGCGCGGCGACCGCGACGCACACCCAGAACGCCTGCCAGCGGCGTCTGTTCGAGAGCGGGATGATCGCGGTGGTGGGAGCGCTCGTCGTCACGGCCGCTCCGACCCGTCTCGGGCGAAGACGGCACGGAGGATGAAGAAGACGATCACCGCCACGACGGCGACGACGATCAGCTTGACGAGGAAAGCCAGCACGGAGAACAGGACATTGACGAGGAACCACGCGATGACGATCGCGACGATCACTCCGAGGATGGTCCAGATCGTGCCCTTGTTCACCCGGATAGCCTACGCCCGCGAGGAAGTGGCGCTCCCCTCTTGACGGCGGCCCCGGCGCGTCCACCCCGTCCGGTCAGCCGACGAGGAGCGCGTCCTGGCCGATGACGCTCGGCCCCTGGGGGGTCGCATCGACGCGCAACTGCGCGGGGATCCGCTCCTTCATGGTGGCGACGTGGCTGATGAGGCCGACGGTGCGTCCACCCTGACGGAGTTCGTCGAGGGTGGCCATCGCGAGTTCGAGCGTGTCATCGTCGAGCGAGCCGAAGCCCTCGTCGATGAACAGCGTGTCGAGCCGGACGCCGCCGGCGCGGGCGGTGACGACCTCGGCGAGGCCGAGCGCGAGCGCGAGCGAGGCCAGGAACGTCTCGCCACCCGACAGCGAGTGCGCCGGACGCGGCGCGCCGGTGTGCGCGTCGAGGATCTCCAGGCCCAGACCCGATGCCGCGCCCCGGGCCGCGAGAGCATCGGTGTGGCGCAGGCGGTAGCGCCCGGCCGACATGTCGTGCAGGCGCAGGTTGGCCGCCTCGACGATCTCCTCGAGCTCCGCGGCGAGGACGAACGACTCCAGTGTCATCCGGTGGGTGTTCGGCGCGCGACCGGCGACGGTGTCGGCCAACCTCGCGATGACCGCGTGCTCGTCGGTGAGCGCCGCGGCATCGCCGAGGGCATCGTGGGCGCGCGTCAGGAGAGAGCGGAGCCGGTCGGCGGTCTGAGCGGCCTGGACGGCGTCGTCGACGGCCGCGACCCACGCGTCTCGCGCGGCGACGAGTGCCGTCTGGGCGGCGGCCACATCGACGAGTTCTTCCGGTTCGCCGGCGAGCGCGAGCTCGAGGTCGCGCAGCCGGTCGCGCTCCGCCCGGAGCGCGGCGTCGTGCGCACGGACCCGCTCGTCGATCTCACCTCGGACGCGGGCGCTTCGCAGCGCCCCGCGGGCGGTCGCGAGGTCGGGAAAGCCGGATGCCGCGACGCGCCGATCGCGGTCGGCTTGGGCACGCTCGGCGGCGGCCTCGGCCGTGGCGGCCGCTCGCCGGGCTTCGGCGAGGTCGACCGCGAAGGCACGCCGCACCTCAGCGGCGGCGACGCGCTCGGCGACCGAGGAGAAATCCGATCGCGCCGCAGCGACGATCCGCCGCTTCTCACGCAGTTCCGCCTCGAGCGCGGCCACGCGCTCACGGCGGGACGCGAGATGCGCGGCGAGACGCTCCCGCTCGGCGACGGCTTCGGCCTCGAGGACCGCCAGGTCGTCCAGGCGCGCGAGCAACCGGTCGCGGGTCGCCACCGCATCGGCTACGCCTGCCACCTCGGCCTCCGCGTCGCCCACCGCCCTCTCGGCGGCATCCACCGCCACTCCGCCCGCCCGGGCGGCCGCTGCCGCATGGCCGGCACGCGCCGCGCGCGCCTCGTCCGCGCGGTGCCGTGCCACCTCGGCGGCGGTCTGCTGCAACGCCTCGGCGCGATCGATCTCATCGTCGGTGACGGGGTCGGTGGACGGCGGCGCGGGATGCGGATGCGACGTGGCGCCGCACACCGGACAGGGCTCTCCGTCGACGAGGTCGGCGGCGAGCGCGCCCGCGCGCTCCATCGCGCGGCGTCGCAGGAGCGACACGACGGCGTCGTTCGCCGCCGAGGCGGCGAGCGTCGCCGCGAGCGACGCCTCCTCCGCCGCGACGCTCTCCCGCTCCAGCCGGGCGGCCTCGACGGCTGCGTCGCGCCGGGCGATGACCTCCCGGCGCCGCGCCTCGGCAGCCTCGAACCCCGCAGCCCGGTCGCGGACGGGTGCGAGCTCCGCCTCGAGCGTTTTCCGTCGCTCGGGCAGGAGCGCGCGCTCGGCATCGAGCGTGGCGAGGAGCTCCTCGTCGGCACGGATCTGTGCGAGGTCATCGGCGAATGCGCGTTCGCGCGCCGCCAGGTCGCGTTCGATGATCGCCGCCTCAGCCCACACGGCGAGCTCGCCGCTGATCCTCATCGCGAGATCGTCGAGCTCGCTGACAGCAAGGGCAGCGATGTCGTCGTGTCCCCCGGCGGCCGCGACGAGCGCCTCCACGACGCTGCGGCCAGCCGCTCGTGCCGCGTCGGCCTCCTCGGCCGCCTCGATCGGCGCGCGGAGGGACTCAGCCTGGTGGGCGGCGCCCAGCTCTTCGCGGAGAGCGGCGACCGCCATGATGTCGGCTTCGAGCGCCGCCAGCGCCGCGCGAGAGCGCTCACGGTCCTCCTGCGCCTGGCGGAGCCGCCGGACCGCCGCATGCGCGTCTTCGGCTGCGCGGTGCGCCGCCTCGGCGGCATCGCGGGCAGTCCGGGCGGCTTCGGCGCGGTAGTCCGCCCGCTGCGCTCCCCGCTCGACGCGGTCCAGACGCTCGGTGACCGCAGCCGTTGCTGAAAAAGCGGCGACCTCCGCGTCATCCGTGCCCGCCTGCTCGGGCGGAAGGAGACGCTCGGCCTCGGCGAGGAGAAGCGCCGCGGCCCCACTCGCCTGGGCGACAGCCTGCTCGGCGGCACGGCGGCGCTCGTCGAAGGCGCGGAGGTAGTCCTCGTAGGTGCGTGTGCCGAACAATCGGCGGAGCAGCTTCTGCCGGTCATCGCTTCGGGCGAGGAGGAACTCGGCGAAGCGGTTCTGAGCGAGGAGGATCACCTGCAGGAACTGCTGCTGGCTGAGCCCGAGGATCTCATCGAGTTCGAGGGCGACCTGCCGGGGACCGCTGGCACGACCGACCCAGCCGTTGCCCGTCCACTCCGACAGTTCCGCGTCGGCGGCGACCGTCGTGAGCCCCTCGCCCCGCCGCTTGGGCCGCAGGTGATCGGGCGAGCGCGAGACCCGCCAGCGCCGCCCGGCGGTGGTGAATTCCACCGTCACCCGTGTCGGGTCGTCGGGCGTGCAGTGGTCACTGCGGAGCCGCTTCTCCGCGCCGTCATAGCGCGGCACCCCGCCGTACAGGGCGAAGCAGATCCCGTCGAGCACACTGGACTTCCCCGCCCCGGTGCGCCCGGAGATCAGGAAGATGCCGTCGGCCTCGAAGGCGTCGAGGTCGACCACCTGCCGCTCACGGAACGGCCCGAAGCCCTCGAGCTCGACCCGATGCAGCTTCACGCGGTCACCTCGGCGACGACGCGGTCCTCGACGATCTCGCCGATGATCGCCATCTCCCGCTCGCTCGCCCCCTCACCGTCGCGGACGTGGGCGAGGAAGGCGTCGATCAGCTCGCGGTCGTTCCGCGCGGTCCGCACGCGGCGGGCGTAGCTCGACCCGTCATCGACGCGGGACCCCTCGGGCTGGTGCATCACGGTCGCGCAGTGCGGGAAGCGGGCGAGCAGGCGCCGCATGGGGTCTGTCTGAGGCGTCGTGTCGGTGTACTGCACACACACCCAGGCATCCTCGTGCTCGGCGAACACCGGATCGGTGAGGAGGTCGTCGAGACGTCCGCGAACCGTCACGAGGCGCCTCGGCACCGGAAGCTCGAGCCACCGCACCGCGGCGAGCCCGGTGGCGTCGAGATCGACGAGCCACGACCCGCGGGGCTTGTCACCTTCGCCGAAGCTGTAGTGGAGCGGCGCCCCGGCATACCGCACCCGGTCGGACAGCTGCTGGCGCCCGTGGATGTGCCCGAGCGCGACGTAATCGGGCCCGTCGAAGACCGACAGGGGCACGACGTCGAGCCCGCCCTGCTGGATGTCGCGCTCGAGCCCGACGGTGGGCTCGACTCCCGCCGCGAAGCAGTGGGAGATCACGATCGAACGCCCACCGCGCTCGGCGGCATCGTCGCGCACCAGCGACATCGCGTGAGCGAGCGCGCGGTGCTGCGTCCGGACGTCGGTCTCGGGCCAGAGGTGCCGAACGAGCGTCGGCTCAAGGAACGGGATGCCGTAGACGTGCACCGGCCCGTGGTCGTCGTCGACCGTGATGGGGGTGCCGATGCCGGACGGGTCGGTGAGGACGTGGATGCCGTCGCGCAGGAGTCCTGCCTGGAAACCCAGCCGCGCGGCGGAATCGTGATTGCCGCTGGTGACGACCACCCGGGCACCGGCGTCGCTGATCCCCCGGAGCGCCTGCGTCAGCAGCGTGTAGCAGGCTGCCGAGGGGGCGGCGGAGTCGAAGACATCCCCCGCCACCACCACGACGTCGACGGCGTGCTCGCGCACCTGACCGACGAGTGCGTCGAGCACACCGCTCAGCGCATCGAGCGTGGCGTGGCCGTGGAACGACCGCCCGATGTGCCAGTCGGAGGTGTGCAGGATGCGCATGAGAAAACGGTATGCGGCGCCCCCGACATCGCCGCGAGGCGTGCGGGCGGTTCGCCCAGAGCGCACGCCTCACCTATCGTCGGAAAGATGAGCACTCCCCGGTCCACCGCAGTCGAGCGGTTCTCGCACGCCGGTGCCACCCTCGTCAGCGAGGAATCGGGAACCGGCCGCGTGCTCTTCGTCCTCGTGCACGGCATCGGGATGGGGCGATCGGTCTTCGCCGATCTCGGCGAGCTGCTGAACACGCATGGCCGCGTCGTCGCCGTCGACCTCCCCGGGTACGGCGAGACCCCCGAGCCGGGGCGGGTGCTGTCCATCGAGGAGAACGCCGATGTCGTGGCCGCCTATGTGCGGGATCTCCTCACCGGCGAACGAGACTCCGTTCAGGTCGTCATCCTCGGCCACTCGATGGGCGCGCAGGTGGCGATGGAGGCAGCGGCGCGGCATCCGGATGTCGTCGACCGCATCGTCCTCATCGGTCCGACCGTCGACCCCGACGCCCGGACCGCGCTCCGGCAGCTCTGGCGCCTCACCCGCGACATCACGCCCGAGAGCCCGCGGGTCATCGCTGTCGGCGCCCGCGAGTACCTCCGCGCGGGACCGCGCATCCTCGCGAAGGTGAACGCGATGCTCGCCCATCACTCCGAGGACACCGCACCCCGGGTGCCGGTACCGGCGCTCGTCGTGCGCGGGGAGAAGGACCTCGTGGTGCCGCCCGCGTGGGCGCAGCGCCTCACCGCCGCGATGCCCGACGCCCGCCTTCGCGAGGTCGACGGCCATGGTCACGAGACGATGATCCGCAACGCCGCTCCGACGGCGGCGCTGATCGCCGAGTTCCTCGACGAGACGAACGCGGGGACTCAGGTGCCTTCTTCGCCCTCGGTCACCTGACCGGCGAGTTCGTCGACCTGCTCGTCCGACGCATCGGCGCCCACGGTGTCGAGGCGGCCGCGGAGGTCTTCCTCCACCTCCTCCTGTGATTGGCCGCTGCCGTCGTTGCGCGACTCGGCGACGGCCGTGGCGAGGTCGTCGACCGCGGCAGCGCCGCCGCCCTCGGAGTCGGGCAGGTTGGCGGCCTGCTCGTCTTCGAGGGGACCGGATGGCTCGGCGCCGCCCTCCCTCGACTGCAGGGGCGCACCGGATTCGACCCCGATGCCCACGGCCTGGTGATCGGGTTCGCGCTTCTCAGCCATCAGCTCTCCTCCTGCTCGTCGCTCGCCATGTCGGGGTCGAGTCCCTGGGTCGGAACGTCGCTCTCGACCTCTCCGTCGGAGGGGCCGTCCTTCGGGCCGTCGGTGGCGCTCTGGTCGACGGTCGCCGAATTGACCGCGAGGCCGGAGCGGTCGAGCGCGGGCGAGTCCGCCTCCGCCTCGTTCCGCTCGTCGGCGAGCCCGTCGTGCTGGCTCCCGAAGCCCCCGGCGGGGTCGGCGTTGATGACACCCTCGGGAAGGTCTCGTTCGTCGGTCATGGCACTCCTTGTCGTCACGGCCATCCTGCTCGGCCGCCGACACGGGGGCGCGGGGTTGACGCGGCGCAGACGCGGAGCTAGACGGGTGGTCGTACGAGTGAGGAAGCGGGACTGGTGCCACGAAGTCGGACGCCGGCTAGTGCGGGGTACGCCCGCGGGTCCCCGCCTCCTCGCTCGGCGGATGATCGTGGCGGCGGAGGATGCGACCGATGCCGGACTCCATCAGACGATCGTCGAAGCTCGTCAATCTGCTGAGCGACAGGAGGGCGATCCCCTGGTCGAGCGCCGCGATGAGCACCCCGAGTTGTTCCGCCGTCAGCGGATCGTCGTCATTCCGATGCGTGCGAGCGGTGTCGACGGCGCTTCTGAGGAGCGGCGTGTACCGCTCGAGCAGGCGCTCCGCGAGGGCGTCGTCCCGTCCCGCAGCGGCGATGAATTCCAGGGTCGCGAGCGCGAAGCCTCGCAAGACCGGGTCGTCCGCGGTGACGGCGCTCTGCGTTGTGCCCGTGGCGATCTCGGTGTTCACGTCCATCGCCGCGAGGAACAGGTCCGCCTTGCCCGCGAAATTGGAATAGACGGCGCCCTTGGTATAGCCCGCTTCGGCGGCGATCGCGTCGATGCGGGCGCCGTGGAACCCGTCCCGAGCGAACACCGCCCGCGCGGCGGAGATGATCTCCCCCCGCGTCTGGGCCTGCTTCACCGACCTCGGCAGCGGCGTCGCCCCGACATTCGCCATGAGTCCAGCATAAGTGGCGATACTCGCGGTATTTGGATACTGTAGGTATTCAAATACTGATGGTATTGGAGGTGCCACATGCTGGCTCTTGAGATCGAGGGGCTCACTCGCCGGTTCGGCGCGGTGACCGCGAACGATGACGTGTCGATGGTGGTCCCGGCGGGCGACGTGGTCGGGCTGCTCGGACACAACGGCGCCGGAAAGACGACGCTCGTCTCCCAGATCGTCGGGCTGCTGCGACCCGATTCGGGAAGCATCCGCGTGACGGGGGTGGATGCCGTCGCTCATCCGGCCGCGGCTCGTCGCCGTGTCGCACTGCAGGGCCAGTCGCAGGCGCCGCTCGATGGGCTGACGCCGAGAACCGCGATCGAACTCGCCGCGCGCATCCGCGGGGCCGGTGCTCGCAGAGCACGGCGGGCGGCGGAGACACTCGCCGACCGGCTCGACATCGGCCCCTGGCTCGATCGTCGGGCGCTTCCCGACGGGCGGGGGCTTTCGGGCGGCATCCGCCGACTGACGGCATTCGGGATGGCCATCGCCGAGCCGACACCCCTTGTGGTGCTCGATGAGCCGACCAACGACGTCGACCCGGCCCGTCGCCGACGTGTGTGGGAGCTCGTGAGAGAACGAGCGGACGGCGGAGCCGGCGTGCTCCTGGTCACCCACAACATCGCTGAGGTCGAGCGCATCCTCGACCGAGTCATCGTCCTCGATCGAGGAAGCGTGATCGCGGCAGGAGCACCCGAGGCCCTTCGGGGCGGGCACCTCGACGACCTTCGGATGGAACTGCTCCTGGCCCCGGGCGCACCCGATCCCACGGATGGGATGCAGGACCACATCCCCTTCGGCCGTCGTGTGGTGTCGGGGCGCCGCACCCTGCTGGCCGTGCGTGATGAGGACGCCGCCGCCGCCGCCGCGTGGGCTACCCGGCTACGCCTGGACGGCCTCATCGAGGGCTTCGTCCTCACCCCCGCCACCCTCGAAGACGCCTACCTCGCTCTCACGTCTTCCGATCCGACGCCGTCCCTCGAGGAGTTGACCGATGTCTGAGTCCTTCATCACGCCGACCCGAACCCCCTGGTGGCGCTCCTTCACGATCCTGCTGCGGTGGCAGTGGGCTCAGACGGGCACCCTGCTGCCGATCATCGTCGTCCTCCAGGTGCTGATGGCCGCCGGCATCATCATCGGTTTCGGGCTACTCCAACCGGAGATGCCACCCGCATCGCGGCTGTTCCTGGCCACCGGGGCGCCCACCGTCCTCCTGCTCACCGTCGGGCTCGTGATGGTGCCGCAGAGCGTCGCGCGCGCGAGGCTCGACGGATCGTTCACCTATCTGCGGTCGTTGCCGATCGCTCGTCCGCTCGTGTTCGCCGCAGACCTGGCGATCTGGGGCCTCGTGTCCGCGCCCTCAATCGCCGTTGCGGTCTTCGTGGCGTGGCTGCGATTCGATGTGCCGTTCACCATCGACTGGTCGACGCTGCTCGCCACCTCCGTCGCGATCGTCCTCACCGCCACGTGCGTGGGGTACGCGCTGGCGGTGACGTTGAGACCGGCCGTCGCGCAGCTGGTCAGTCAGGCGCTGGTGTTCTTCGTTCTGCTGTTCTCGCCGATCACCTATCCCGCAAGCAATCTGCCCCCGTGGTTCGCGGCACTGCACGATGTCCTTCCCCTGCGACCCGCTGCCGATCTCATGCGTGCAGGGCTCGCCGCCGGAACCTATCCGGTCCGGTTGTCCGACGTGGTGGTGCTGGGGGTGTGGTGCCTCGCGGGCGCCGCCGTCAGCGCCGTCGCACTCGCCCGCCGAGAGTGACATCCCCACAATCCGCCCCACTCCACCGTCACGACACCCATCCCAGAAACGAGGACGCAATGAATCATCCCCTCCCGCTGGTCACCCGTCCGTGGTGGCTCCGCCGACCGGTCGTCGCCGCAGTAGGCGCCGTCCTGCTGATGGTCGCCCTTTCCGCTGCCGCCGCCGCGATCGCCAGTGTGGTCGGCGTCGATCGGGACACCGTCCTCACGGGCGTGCGCTTCGCGGCCGCCGGCCTCTTCGCCTTCCTTCTCCTGCGGGCCTTCCCGTCCGAACGGGATCTCCTTCTCTTGCCCCGGGAGAAGAAGTCCTGGTTGTGGGTCGCGGGCGCTCTCGCCGTCGTCGGCCTGACGACCGTGCTGGGGGTGACACCGAGCGCGCTCCCCGCAGCCCCCACTCCGGGAGATGTCCTCACGACGACGGTGCGAGCCGGCGGTATCGGCGTGGTCGAGGAGGTGCTGTTCCGCGGTCTGATCCTCGCCCTCCTCCTTGCCGCCTACGCCCACCGGGCTCAGCCCGTGTGGCGCGCCGTCGTCGTCTCATCCGTATTGTTCGCCACCGTGCATCTGCCGAACGTGCTCCTCGGCGAAGGTCTGGTCGAGACACTCGGCCAGGTCGTCGCGGGCGGCTTCCTGGGGGTGTTCGCCGCCGGTCTGACGTTGTGGGCCCGATCGGTGTGGCCGGCGGCCCTGGCGCACGCAGCGTTCATCGTCGTCTTCGATCTCGCCCTCACGAACAGCACTCCGCCGCTGCTCACCGCTGCGTTGTTCGTCATCGCGTACCTGCCGCTCATGCTCGCCGGGGTGTGGATGACGAGGCGGGTCGTTCGACGAGGCGGCTGGTGAGAGGCAGGTCGTCACTTGCCCGAGGTGATGATGAATTCCACACGGTCGACACCCGTCCACTTGCGCGCATCGCGGAGTGACGCGGCCGCCCGCGCGGTGGAAGCGGGCGACGGCGGCGGAGCGGTCAGGCTTCGTCCCCGCGCGCGGCGGCCGCCGCCCGGTCGCGCGTGACCGCCTCGCCGAGGAGCTGCCCGCCGCTGGTGAGGAGCGCCCGCCGCCAGGGCAGCACGCCCTCGATCTCGATCTGGATCGACATCGACAGGACGGTCCGGATGAGCACGATGAGCCCCAGGATCAACGCGTCTTCGAGGGAGGGCTTGGAGGTGATGGTGCGGATGAGGTCGGCCGCGACGAGCACCTCGAGGCCGAGCAGGATGGCGGAGCCCAGGGTGTTGCGGAGGACGCTGAAGGCCCTCCGCCCGCCTTCGCGGCGGGAGAGCGAACGGGCACCGAGAACCACGGCGATCACGAAGCCGACGATCATCGCAGCGGCGCCGGTCGCCTCGAAGGCGACGGCGACGCCCGTGAACAGCGCCTCGAGATCCACGGCCCCAGTGTAGGGGCGGGCGGAGGTCAGGCTGTGGAGCGCTGGCGGAGAATCCCTGCCCGCTCGGGATGGGCCGTGAACCACTCCTCGACGTACCAGCACACCGGGAGCACCTGCCGGTCGCCGGCAGCCTCGAGCTGCGCGACGGCGCGGTCGACGAGCTCGCCGGCGTAGCCGTGACCGCGGAACGTCGGGATCGTGTACGCCCGCGTCATGGCGACCGTCCGGCCGTCGTCGCGGTAGTCCAGGACGCTCACGAGATCGTTGCCGCGGTGCAGCGTGTACCGCGAGGCATCCTTCTCGTCGGTGAAGCGCAGGTTCGTCACCGCATCAGGGTACGCCCGCATCGCTGAAACCCCGCTGAGCGCGCGGACTACGCGGGAATAGCCCGGGTTCGCACGAGCTCGCGGTACCAGCGGCCGCTGTCCTTCACGGTGCGCTCCAGGGTGTCGAAGTCCACGCGCACGATCCCGAAGCGCTTGGCGTATCCGTACCCCCACTCGAAGTTGTCCAGGAGCGACCAGACGAAGTAGCCGCGGAGGTCCACGCCGCGCCCCATCGCTCGGTGGGCGGCCGTGAAGTGGCGGCGGAGGTAGTCGAGGCGTTCGGGATCGGGCACCGATCCGTCGGCGGCGACCACGTCATCGAACGCGGCGCCGTTCTCGGTGACCATGAGGGGCTGGTCGGGGAACTGCTCCGCCAGCGAGACGAGCAGCTCTTCCAGGCCCTCGGGCGCGATGTTCCAGCCCATCGCCGTGTACGGCCCCGGCTGCTCGACGAATTCGACCGCCTGATCGCTGCCCGGCCACGCGGTGCCGCCCGCGGCACCCTTGTGGCCGTCGTTCGTCTGCTTCGGCGAGACGCCGTCCCACAGGCGCACGGTGGCGGTGGAGTAGTAGTTGACCCCGAGCACATCGATCGGCTGACGGATGTCGGCGAGGTCGCCGTCCTTCACGAAAGACCAGTCGGTGACCTCGGCGGTGTCTTCGAGGAGATCGGCGGGGTACTCGCCGCGGAGCATCGGCCCGGTGAAGGCGCGGTTCGCCAAGGCGTCGATCCGGCGCGTCGCCTCGGCCGCGCCGTCGCCGAGGCCGCGGAGCACGTGGAAGTTGAGCGTGACGGAGTACTCGGGGTCGCCGGTGGAGGTGGCGCGGAGCGCTTGGATCGCCCGGCCATGGGCGAGGTTCAGGTGGTGGACGGCGGCGAGCGCGGCCGCGGGCTCGTGGCGGCCCGGGGCGTGACCGCCCTGTCCGTAGCCGAGGTAGGCCGAGCACCACGGCTCGTTGAGAGTCGTCCAGGTGTGGACGCGGTCCCCGAACGCCCGGCCCACGACCTCGGCGTACGCCTCGAAGGCGTCGACCGTCGCGCGCGCCGGCCACCCGCCGGCGTCCTCGAGCGGCTGCGGGAGGTCCCAGTGGTACAAGGTGGCGACCGGTCGGATGCCTCGCGCGAGCAGCCCGTCGATGAGGCGGGAGTAGAAGTCGATCCCCGCCTGGTTCACGGCCCCGGTTCCCGTCGGCATGATCCGCGGCCAGGCGAGGGAGAACCGATAGGCCTCGAGGCCGAGGTCCTTCATGAGATCGAGGTCGCTCTCCCAGCGGTGATAGTGGTCGCACGCGACATCCCCGGTGTCACCGTTCCACACCCTGCCGGGAGTCTTGGAGAAGGTGTCCCAGATAGACGGGCCGCGCCCGTCTTCCGCCGCTGCCCCCTCGATCTGGTACGACGCTGTCGCCGACCCGAACGTGAAGTCGGCGGGGAACTGCAGCCCCGCGTCGCGATAGTCGGCCCGGCCCTGGGTCGCCGTGGTGTCTGTGCTCATCCGGTCACCTCCGAAGTGTCCACCGTATCGGCCTGCATGACCTCACCCATCTGCGAGTCCCCGGTGGCGATGAGCGTCCGCGGTCCTCGACAACCGGCGATCTCCGAAGGTGCGGCGACCCGAGACGGAGCGAACCGTGCACTCTGTCACATTTCGTCATCTCGGCCGGGTGACCGCAGGGCGATTTGACCGATTCCGACACACTCGGTCATAATCAGCCTCATGACTGACAACGCGCGTTCTCTGTCCGCCTGGGAGGCGAACGGGACTGCCGGCATGATGATGGCCGGCCGCGTTGTCATGTGTTGTCGAATGTGCCGCTGACTCGGTAACCCGCCGGACCTCAGCGCCGCCCTCTCCGCACACCCGCGGGGGCGCCGCGCGACACGTCCCCGAGATGCCGCACACTCCGCGCCGGATCAGGCGCAGCGGAGGTCTCGTGCCCGGCCGCTCCGGCCACTTCGCAACACTTCCTTGAACCCGCTCGAAGCCCTGGGTTCCGTTCCCTCGAGGACCATCATCATGTCGACCACCGCCCTTCTCGACCGTCCCGCCCGCACCCGTCATCTCCGTGCCGTTCCGCCGGTCGCCGAGCCCGCTCCGGCTCCCCGGTCCGCCGCGCCCGCGGCGCCTGCTGAGTCGGCCGGGGCACCGGCATCGCCCGCCCCCACCGCGCAACGCGCCCTGCCGCCGGGGACCGCCCCGCGGGGCTTCGCGCTCTACGTCGGCTTCGACGAAGACAAGGCCCAGGCCTCGGGCGTGAGCCTTCCGGTTCTGGTCGCCGCGCTCCGACGCACCCTCGCCGAACTCGCTCCCGAGGCCGAGACCTATGCCACCGTGGCCCTGGCGCCCATCGGCGCGGGCGGCCGCGACGTGGACGTCGTCCGCCTCGCCCTCCAGGAGCCGGCTGCCGTCGCCCGCACCAAGCCCGACGAGCCCGAAGATGCCGAGCCCTCGGCGCGCGGCGTCGTGGTGGACATCTCGCGCAAGCGCGTGCTCATCGACGGCGAATCCGCAGCCTTCACGTTCAAGGAGTTCGAGCTGCTGCAGTACCTCGTCCTCCGCGAGGGCCGAACCATCGAGCGCACCGAGTTGGTGTCCTCGCTCTGGCAAGGGGCCGATGAGCAGGATGCCCCGGGCGAGCGCACCATCGACGTGCACGTCCGGCGGCTCCGCGCCAAGCTCGGTCGTTACGAAGACATCGTGCGCACCGTCCGCGGGGTCGGGTACCGCTTCGACCGTCACGCCGACGTCGTGATCCACTACGGCCACGGCACCCCCTCCCCCGACCGGTTCTGACCCCCGCGCCCGGCAGCGCCTCGGTGCGCCGGCCTCTCAGCGTCCGCGGGGGGTGAGCGCCGACGCGACGTCGTCCCACCACTGAGCGGACGCGGCGCGATGCGCCGCGGAGCGCTCCGCCGCACCCGCGGCGATCGCCTCGTGCGCCGAGACCGCGCGCGCGAGCGCGGCATCCGCCTCAGATCCTCCGATGTCGACGACGGTGTCCTGCCCCCAGTGACCGAGCGCTCCGCCGAGCTTCACGCGGGTGTAGTCGTCGGCCGCGAGCGCCACGATCGGCACACCGGCCGGGGCGGCGAAGACCGCGGGATGGTACCGACCGGTGACGAGGGCGCGCGCGCCGCGCGCGAGCCGCGCCGCGCCGCGCGCATCCCCTACCGGCACGACTCGGCTCGGCCGTCGCATCCGCTCGCGCACGCGCTCGTGAAGCAGCGCGTCTCCGGCGGGCGGGGCGGCAGGATCGACGGCGCCATAGTGGGCGTGGAAGACGACCGGCCCGAGGTCGTCTGCCGCCCGGTCGAGAAGCCGAGCGAGGTTCTCGGCCACGGCGCCGGCCTCTCGACCGGCGAGCCAGCCCGACAGGCTCACGAGCACGGCGTCGTGCTGGTCGACATCGCCGGAGTCCCCCGCACCGTCGCCGAGGAACGACGCATCGTCGACGCCCACCCGCACCGACGCCCGCCATTCGCGCACGAGCCGCGCGGAGTCGAACTCGCGCACTCCTGTCAACGCGGCCGCGCGCACCGTCGCGGCGACCCGCTCCTCGTCATCCGGCTCGAGATCGGGGCCGAGGGTCTGCCCGGTCAGTACGACCGGGATCCCCTGCGCGACGGCGAGCGCCGCGAGAGTCGTCCGCTCGAAGACATGAACCGGCCACCGTGAGGCGAGGTTCCCGCCACCGGCGATGAGAACACCGGATGCCTCGTCGAGGGCTCGCAGCACGCCTGTCGCCGGGTCGGCGGAGGACAGCTCCGCCTCGCCGGCCACCGCGGCGAGGAGCTCGGCGCGGCGCCGCAGGGCCTCCGACCGGGAGAGCCCGACGAAGCCGAGGCGAGGGGCGGCGCGGATGCGGTAGCGCTCGGCGGATTCCTCCGGAGCCGAGGAGATTCCGATGACCTCGCCACCGCGTGCGGCGAGCTCGGTGACGGCGACCTCGAACATCGCCTCGTCGCCGAGGTGGATCATGCCTCCCACCACGCCGATGTCGCCGATGGTGAGCACAGCCACCGGGAACCTCCCTTCCACCCCGACACGGGCTCGCCGACAACCGTAGACTTCCCCTCGGGACGTCGCACCCCGTTTCGGTCATCCGGCCGGCGGCGCTCGTTTCGGAGGCAACGATGGGCATCCAGACCGCGATGGATCGGATCGCCGACGCCGCGACGATCGTGCAGGCCTTGCACGCCGCCGACGACCTCGCCTTCGAAGCGGGTCGCGACCCGGGGCTGCGGACCCTCCGTGTCCTCTCGGCGGCACTCGTGGGCGCAGACGACCTCGCCGCGATCGCAGCCGTTCACGCGCTGGCCGAGATGAACGACGAAGAGGCCGGGCGCCTCCTCGTGTCGCTCCTCGGCGATGAGCGGCGCTTCGTGGTGGAGCACGCGGCGTGGGCGCTCGGGCGCCGGCCCGCACGCGCGGCCGCGATCGCCCCGCTCATCGCGCTCGTCGTGGACGGCGGATTCACCGGCATGCTCGCCCAATACACCATCGAGAAGTGGTCAGCCGGAAGCGGCGAGCTCCTGGCGGTGGCGCTCGAAAGCGCCCTGGTCGCGACGATGGACGACGACGCCCGTGCCCGCGTCACCGAAACGCTCGGTCTCATTCGTCATCCGCTGTCGATCCGCCCGCTGTGCGCGCTCGCCGCCGACCCGGCCGCGCCGCGCCCCGTGCGGGAGGCAGCGATCTCCGCGCTCGGCCAGCGCCCGGGCTCCGAGGCCGTGGCGACGCTCGAAGACCTCGTCGGCGACGACGTGCTCGGCGACCTCGCCCGCCTCGCCCTCATCGACACCGACCCGCCGGCAGCTCGCGACCGCGGCGACGCGGGCACCGGCGACCTGACCGTCGCGCAGCTGTTCCTTCACGCCGACATCGACCCGGCCCTGTCGGCGGCCGGCGCCGGCGACAACGGGGGCATCGCGACCCTCCTCGTGCGCCTGGGCGACGCGCTGGTGTCAGGCGACGGCACCGTCCGGCGCGTGCTCACGCTCTCCCGCGGCACTGTCGCGCAGGCGGGGCCCGACCTGCTGCAGCTCGCCGGGGGCGATGCCGGTCACCTGTACGGGCACGTGCCGCTGACCACCGTGCCCGCGTCGTCGGCGGCGGCCTGGCCTCTGCGGGTGACGGTGCGCCGCGGCATTCGTCGACTGCTTCGCGCCGCGGGACGTGTCGACGTGCTCCACCTGAGGATGGCGGATGTCGGAAGCCTCGCCGCCGCCGACGTGGCGCGCGAGCTCGGCATCCCGACCGTCTTCACGGTGGCTCCCGATCCGCACAGCGTCATCGCCTCCCTCGAGCGGTCGGGCCGGCTCTCGCGCGAGAACTTCGGCGAGACCGACCTCCTCGAGCACTTCTGGTTCCGCAGCCACCTCGTGCAGAGCCTGGCGGCGTCGGCCGCTCACTCGGTCTTCTTCCCGCGACCCGACCTCGAACGCGACATCCGGGCACTCGTCGGCATCGACCTGACCTCGCACCCCGAGCGCCACACGGTCGTCGCCGAGGGCGTCGACCTGCAGATCGTCGACCGAGCCCTCGCCGGCGCCCAGGCGGTGGCGGCGGGTGCGGCGCCGGAGGGTGCCCTGGCCGAGCTCGCCGCTCGCATCGGCGAGCTCGCCCCCGAGCGGCGCGGGCTCCCCCTCCTCGTCACCGTGGGACGGCTCCACCGCATCAAGGGGATGGCGACGCTCGTGAGAGCCTGGGCGGAGAGCGGTGTCTCCGCTCGCACCAATCTCCTCGTCGTGGGGGGCGACCTCGACAACCCGTCGGTCGACGAGCAGCAGCAGCTCGAGCTCATCGAGGCCGCCGTGCCGGCCGACGCGCGTCGCGCCCGCGGTCTCCTCCTCACCGGCCACCGCCCGAACGACGTCGGGGCGGCATGGCTCGCGGCGGCGCGCTTGGGCCTCCCGGGCCGCATCGCTCCCGACGGGGTGTACGTGTGCGCGAGCCTCAAAGAGGAGTTCGGCCTCGCGATCCTCGAAGCGATGGCGACCGGTCTCGTCGTGGTCGCGCCCGACAGCGGCGGCCCGGCGACCTACGTCGACGACGGCGACACCGGCATCCTCACCGACACCGCCGACCCGACCGCCTTGATCGCCGCCATCGAGCAGGCGCTCGCGCGCGCCGCCGTGGGTGATCCAGGGCGTGCCGAGCGCGCCCAGGCGCTCGTGGCCGATCGCTTCACCATCCAGGGAATGGCCGCGGTCCTGGCGCCGACCTACCAGACAGTGGCGCGTCACGAAGCCGAACTGCGCCGCACCGCGGAGTTGCTGGCGTGACGCTTCTGATCATCAGCCCCGACTACGCCTCGCACCTGCTCCCGCTCGCCGCCCTGGGCACCGCCTGGCGCGACGCGGGCGACGACGTCGTCGTGGCGACCGGGCCCGCCACCGCGCCGATCGTCGCGGAGTTCGGATATCGCCGGGTGGACCTGTCGCTCGGCCGCGGGGCGAACGCCCAGGTCATCCGTCCCTCCGACCAGGAGGCGGCGGAGGCGGCGTCGCTCGAGGGATTCTTCGCCGCCACTCGCGAGGGGATGATCCCCACCCTGACCTATCAGGCGCGCGAGCGGCTGACCGACCTCATGTGGGATCCGGTGGGGCGCGCCCGCGACACCCTCCGGATCGTCGAGGAGGTCGCCCCCGACCGGATCCTCGTCGACCACTTGGCCTTCAGCGCGCGGGTGGCGCTGCACACCGCCGGCATCCCCTACGGCGACGTGGTGCTCGGCCACCCCACGGCGCTCCCCGTCCACGGGGAGGTGTACGGGTATCCGCCGTTCTGGCCCGCGGCGTTCCACCCCGACGAAGGGGAGCTCGCGGCGCTGCGTGCGCTCTGCGACGAGGTGTCGCGCCGCTTCGCCGCGCAGTGGAACGCCACCGCCCGGGCGCTCGACCCGGCCGCGATGCCCGTCGCCGACGCCTTCGCGGTCCACGGACAGACGGTGCTCTACAACTACCCGGCCGAACTCGCCACCGGCGACGGACGGATGCTGCCGCCGCACCGCTTCCTCGGTTCCACTCCTCGCGACGAGCCGTCGGCGCACGCTGTCGAGGAGTGGATCGCCGGCGGCGGCCCCTACGTCTACGTCAGTCTCGGGAGCTTCCTCTCGGTGCGGGACGATGTGCTCGCCCGCATCGCGGAGGCGCTCCGGCGGGTGGGCGCACGCGCCGCCTTCGCGACCGGCACAACGGCGCCCGCCGCGCTGGGACCGGTGCCGACCGACTGGCTCGTCGCCGACTACCTGCCGCAGGTGCGACTGCTCCGCTCCGCCGCCGCCGCGGTCACGCACGGGGGGAACAACTCCGTCACGGAGGCGACCGGGCAGGGTGTGCCCCTCGTGGTGCTGCCGTTCTCGACCGACCAGTTCGCCGGCGCCGCCGCCATCGCACGCACCGGTACCGGGCGGGCCCTCGATCCGAACGACGGGGACGTCGACGTGCTGGCTGCAGCGATCGCCGAGGTCGCCGACCCGGCGTTCGCCGGGCGTCCGCTTCTCGACGAGATGGCAGCCGGGCAACGTCAGGAACCCGGACCGCGGATCGCCTACGAGACGGTTCCTCCCGTGGCGGCGGCGTCCGCCTCGATCGTGTCCCTCGCACCGAACGGTGCCTCGCCCCGCGATACCGACTCCGCGACCAGCGCCGCCATGGCGACGTGATCGCCGACCGCCGAGCGGTAGCGCTCCATCCGCGCGGCGTTGGCGGCGTACCGCAGCCCCTCCCGCGGAGCGCTGTCATGGTGCAGCGCGTAGACCCGGCCGCGGTGCCGCCGTGGCGGCGCGCCGAGCAGCGTCCGGTGGGCGAGGTTCCACGCGGCATCCTCGAAGCCCCACCCCTGGAAGCCCTCATCCTGGCCGCCGTGCCGCGCCCAATTGCGCGGCGTCGCGACGTAGATGCCCGAGCACGCGGTGTGGACGTACTGCTCGACCGCGCAGGTGTCGAGGTCGGCGCCGGCGAGGAACTCCGCCGTCCCGGCGGGTCCGAGCCACCGGTATTCGTCGTACGGCAGATGGACGACCCCGCTCGTCGCCGCGGCTCGGATCGCCGCGAGAAGGGGAGCCCGTTCGGGGATCGTGTCGGCGTCACCGATCACGACGACGGTGTCGGGGGGTGCGTCGCGCATCGCCGCGTTCCGGCATGCGGCCAAGACGAAGGGCACGTCGTCGGTGTCGATCGTCTCGACGGCGACACCGCGGAGGTTCTCCTGGTACCACCCGACGACACGGTCGAACGCCTCGAGGCGTGACGGCGCCGGGCGCCACGGGATGACGACCTTCACCGCTGATCGACCCGCGCGGGTGCTGACCACCGGCGGCTCCCTGCGAATGACCACGGGCAGACCCCTCCTTCGGCGAGCATAGGCGAGCCGGAAGGGCGCGCGGCGCGGAAAGGGATGTCCCGGTGCCCGGATCATCCGGGCGGGACGGATGTCAGCGAGCCCGCGTACCGTGGAGGAATGACGACCCCCCTGCCGCGCCCCGCCGTGCGGCGTCTCCGGCGGGTCTCCGGCGTCTCCGGTGCGGCGTCGGTCACGGCGCCGCCTGTCCCCGAGGTCGGAGCGCCGATCGAGACCGAGTACCGCCCCCGGCATCCGCTCGATCTCGCCCGCACGGTGCTGTTTCAGCGGCGCGGTGCCGGCGATCCCACGATGTTCGTCGACGGCGCCGTCATCTGGCGGGCATGCCGGACGCCCGACGGCGCGGCGGCGATCGCGATCCGCGAGGTGTCGCGCGGGGTCATCCGCGCCGCAGCGTGGGGACGGGGTGCGGAGTGGGCGATCGCCCAACTCCCCGACCTCTGCGGCAGAACCGACGATCTCGACGGATTCGACGCCTCGCGTCATCCGCTCATCGCAGAAGCGCACCGCCGTAATCCGGGCCTGCGGATCGGTCGCACCGATCTCGTCTTCGACGCGCTGGCCGGCGGCATCATCGAGCAGAAGGTCACCGGTAAGCAGGCGTTCGCCGCGTGGCGGCGCATCGTCACCTGGTACGGCGAACGGGCGCCCGCCCCGGCCCCGCGGCCGCTCTTCGCCCCGCCGACCGTGGAAGGGTGGCGACGGGTGCCGTCGTGGGCGTGGCACCGTGCAGGACTCGAACCGCCGCAGGCGCGGACGCTCGTCTCCGCCGCGCGTCGGGGCGACGCTCTCGAGCGCGCCGCCCAGGCGGCCCTCACCGGGGCTGAGCGCGACCGGGTGCTGACGAGCCTCCCGGGTATCGGCCTCTGGACCTCCGCCGAGACCCGTATCCGCGCCTTCGGCGACGCCGACGCGGTGAGCGTCGGCGACTACCACCTCGCGCACGAGGTCGGTTACGCCCTGACCGGTGTCCGCGCCGACGACGACCGCATGCTCGAACTCCTCGCTCCGTGGGAAGGGCACCGCCAGCGCGTCATCCGGCTCATCGGGGCGAGCGGCGTGCGCGAGGAGCGCCGAGGACCCCGCGTGCACCCCGAGGACCACCGCGACCGCTGATGCGTCAGCAGGCGCCATAGGCTGATCGCATGGACCCTCGCACCGGCTGGCCGCGCGGCCGCACGCAGTGGCTGATCGGCAGCGTCGTCATCTTCGCCCTCGGCGCGCTGTTCGGTCTCGTGTTCGGCTCGATCTGGCTCGGCCTCGCCGTCGCCGCTGTCGTCTCGATCGGATGGCTCATCGCCTACGAGTCGTGGCGCGGCCAGAAGGTGGGCTTGAACGACCCCGACGACGACGGCGCCCGGCTGTAGCCGGATCGCCGCCGTGCGGAGGCGCTGATCAGCCGAGGACGGCCGGCGGCGCGGCATCCTCCCCGCGCACATGCTCGGAGAGGAAGGCGAACACCGTCTCGTACCAGACCACCGCGTGCTGGGGCTTGAGCACCCAATGGTTCTCGTCGGGGAAGTACAGGAATCGGTGCGGCATGCGCCCCTCGGCGTCGGCGTGGTGTTCGGCCAGCTCCGACCAGAGCCGGAGCCCCTCGCCGATCGGCACGCGGTAGTCCTTGTCGCCGTGGACGACGAGAAGAGGAGTGCGGATGTCTCGGACGAATCGGTGCGGGGAGTTCTCGATCATCGCCTCGTCGGTGAAGATGCGCTGCCAGTAGTCCGAGCTGTCGGTCGTGCCGGCGAACTGATCCAGCGCCCACAGGCTGGCATGGGTGACGATGGCGCGGAACCGATCGGTGTGGCCGGCGACCCAGTTCGCCATGTAGCCGCCGAACGACCCGCCCATGGCGGCGGTGCGCGTTCCGTCGATGTCGTCACGGGCGACGACCGCATCGGTGATCGCCATGAGGTCGGTATAGGGCTTCCCACCCCAGCTGTTCCAGCCGCGGGCGATGAAGTCCAATCCGTACCCGGTCGACAGCGCCGGATCGGGAAGGAGAACGGCGTAGCCGCGGGCTACGGCCAGGAGCGGCGCCCATCGCCAGCTCCATGCGTTCCAACTGCTGAGGGGTCCGCCGTGGATCCACAGCAGGAGCGGCGCGGGAGCCGCCGAAGAGGCACCGTCGGGAAGGAGGAGCCAGCCCCGCACGCGCGCGCCGTCGTCGGCTGCCGCCTCGACCTCGGTGATGGTACCCGGGGCCGCGGGAGCCGGGGCGGGTGTGGGGAGCGCGGTGATCTCCCCTTCGGCGGAGATGCGGACCGGGTGCGGCGGCACCACCCAGGACGACCGGAGCGCGACCAGATCGCCGCTTCCGCGGTCGACCTGCACGGCGGTGTAGGTGAAGTCGTCGGCGGTGAGCGCGACAGGAGAACCCCCGTCGAGCGGAACGCGGAAGATCGGCCCGCGACCGTTGTCATCGGCCGTGACGATCAGAGCCCCGTCATCCGCGGCGAAGGAGAGTGAGGACGGCCAACGGTCCCACTCGCTCGCAACGCGCCGGGCGCCGCTGCCGTCGAGCGCCGACACCCACAGCTCTTCCTGCGTGGGACCCGACGGCGTCGACTGCACGGTGCGCAGGAAAGCGAGGGTCGTGCCGTCGTGACTGATCGCCGGCATCTCGAAGTCGACGCCCGATTCGTCGAAGAGAACGGTCTGCGTCCCCGCGTCGACGTCGAGCCGCACGAGGATGCGGCGCCCTCCCCGAGCCTCGGGGCGGTCGAGCGAGACGACGAGGATGTCGGCATCGGGACTCAGGGCCGACGCGGCATGTCGCAGCGATCGACCGGGAGCCGGGAGGAGGTCCGCCGGGCGAGGAAGGGTCGATGGATAGGGGGCGGGTGCGCCCGTGTCGTCGACCCCGGCCTCCACGCCACCGTAATCGGCCGCAGTCTCGTCCACCGCGGCGTTTGCGCCGGCGTCCTCGACGGCAGCCTCCTCCACGACGGCGGCGAGCGTGTCGGCCAGATCGTCGAGGTCGATCGCGAGCAGGTGCGGTTCGGCCGGGCCGAGGTCGTGATCCCAGAAGCGGACGGGGTAGGTGTCGTGCAGGATCGCCGACACCTTCTTCTTCTTCCGCTCTGCGCGCCGGGCGCCGTCGTCCTCGATGGAGCGCGAGGACCGAAGGAGCGGCGCCGAGACGATGACGCGCGCCGCCGCGTCGGCGGTCGCCGCGATCGCCGACACCCCGCCGGGGAGCCGGGTGACGGGGCGGGCTTCGCCGCCCGCGGCGGGGAGGATCCACAGCTGACCGGACTCCTCCTCGGCATCCGCTTCGGCGTCATCTCGCGACGAGACGAACAGCACGTCGCCGTTCGCGGCGAAGGCGGCGCCGCTCTCGCCCTTCGCCGACCGCGTCAATCGCCGGGGGACGCCTTCCCCGGTGGCCGGCGCGGCCCAGAGCGACCGCTCGTAGCCGGTCGCGTCCTTCTTCACGGCGGCGACGGTGAGGACGACAGTGCGGCCGTCGGGCGAGAGGGCGAGCGCCTCGACGCGGGGAAGCGCGATGAAGGCGTCGAGCGAGTCGAAGGCAGTCGGCATCCGTCCACGCTAATCCAGCCGGCGGGTGCGGCATGCTGTCGAGGGGAAGAAGGGGGATGCCGATGAGAGTCGCCGTCGTCGGAGGTACCGGCACCGTCGGGCGCCACACTGTCGAGGCGCTTCGCGCCACCGGGCATGACCCGGTGCCGATCAGTCGCGCGAGCGGGGTCGACGTCCGCACCGGGACGGGACTGGATGACGCGCTCCGCGGTGCCGAAGCCGTGATCGACGCCACCAACGTCTCGACGCTCTCCGCGCGAGCGTCGGTCGCCTTCTTCGAGGCGGCGACGGGTCACCTCATCGCGGCGGCCCAGCGGGTCGGGGTGTCGCACCTCGTGTCGCTGTCGATCGTCGGTGTGGACCGGATGCCGTACGACTACTACGCGGGGAAGGTCGCCCAGGAGCGGCTGGTGTCGCAGTCTCCCGTTCCCTGGACGATCGTGCGCGCGACGCAGTTCCACGAGTTCGCCGCGCAGATCTTCCGGCAGGCGCGCCTCGGTCCCCTCCACCTCGCGCCGCGGGCCCGGCTTCAGCCGGTCGCCGCGGCCGAGGTCGGAGCCTATCTCGCCGAGGTCGCCGCGGGCGCCCCGCAAGGGCGGGCACGGGAGATCGCCGGTCCTCTCGAGGAGGCGCTGGACCAGATGGTGAAGGATTACGCCGGCACCCGCGTAGAGCGGGTGTGGACGGCGTCGATGAGCCTGCCCGGGAAGCAGATGAAGGCACTTCGCGACGGCCTCGGCCTGCCGGTCGGGGAACCCCGGCGGGGTGACCAGACCTACGCGGAGTGGCTCACATCTCTTCGTGGGTGAGGGGGTCGCCGCCCCAGAGCCGGCCGCGCTCGAGCCGGGAGATGCTCTCCACCTCGTCGGCGGTCAGGGAGAAGCCGAAGATGTCGGCATTCTCGCGCTGCCGCTCGGGGTCGGCCGACTTCGGGATCGCCGTGCTGCCGAGCTCGACGTGCCAGCGCAGCACGACCTGCGTGGGCGTCGTGCCGTGCGCCTCGGCGAGCTGGACGATCACCCGCTCCGTGAGGAGGTCGGTGCGGCGGGCGAGTGGGCTCCAGCTCTCGGTGCGGATGCCGAGTTCGGCGTGGAAGGCGCGGAGCGCGCCCTGGGAGAAGTAGGGGTGGAGCTCCACCTGGTTGACGGCGGGGACGACGTCGGTCGCCTCCACCAGGTCGGTGAGCATCTCTTCGGTGAAGTTCGACACCCCGATCGAGCGGACGAGACCCTCGTCCCGGGCCTCGATCATGCCGCGCCACGTGTCGACGTACTTTCCCACGCTGGGGTTCGGCCAGTGGATGAGGTGCAGGTCGATGCGGTCGAGACCGAGGCGCCCGAGCGAGTCGCGGATGCTCTGCACCGCCTCCCGTCGGCCGTGCTCGCGACCGGGGATCTTCGAGGTGACGGTGATCTCGTCGCGGGGAACGGATGACAGGCGCACCGCCTCCCCCACCTCGCGCTCGTTCTCGTAGTTGACCGCCGTGTCGAGGAGCCGGTATCCGGTATCGAGCGCCGCGAGGATGGCGTCCGCGCCCGCCGCACCGCGGAGGTTATAGGTGCCGAGCCCGATTTCGGGGAAGAGCGCGCCGTCGTTGAGCGTGACGGTGGGGATGGAGATCATCCGGCTATTCTGTCGCGTCGAGACATCCGCACTGCGGCTCTTGCGCCCGGGCGGCTCATACGTCCTCGGGCGCGAGGTCGCCCTGGCCCTCCTCGCCGAGCTCGGCGAAGATCGGGTCCTCGCCCTGCGTCTCCGGCTGGAGACCCGTGTCGCGGTAGGTCTCCTCGGTGTCGGAGGAGAAGCCGGCGGGGGCGGAATCGCCGAAGCCGGCGTCGGCGGTCGTCGCCGAGGCGTCCCCCGTCGTGGCGTCGCCGAGACGCCCCTCGAACTCCAGCTGCGCCGCATCGGTTCCGCCGGCCGTGCTGTCGGAGAGGCCGGGGCTGGTCTCGCCCACGTCTTCCAGGCCTGCGCGGCTGTCTCCGAGGTCGCGGTCACCGCCCGCGGAGGGACCCTCGATGTCTTCGCCGGTCTCACCGGCGACGCCGGCGTCGAGGTCGGTCACGAGCGCCTCGTCATCTCGGTCGAACGTCGCGCCCTCGTTGTAGCCGCTCATGTGGTCCCCTTTCGTGGAAGTCGTCCTCCGAGTACACCGCGGACGAGAGGGCGATGCATCGGGGTGACGAAGCGACGACGGCCGCCTATGCTGTGGCGCTGGGCGGGCGGAGGTCGTCGCGCACGGATGCCCGCCCTATCGCCGGTGCGGGCAGGCGGCGCCTCGCGCGCGCCTCACGGAGGCGGCGCTGCCGTTCCGCGGACGCCGACGATCGCCGACTCGACGACGGCCGCGGCGAGCGCGTCGATGACGTGGGGCGGCTGCCAGCGCACCGGGCCATGGACGGCGATGTCGGCGAAGCCGTGCACGGCTGACCAGCAGGGCCACTCGGCCAGTGGGCGGCGGGCGGCATCGAGCGCGCCTGCGGCGACCATGCCGTCGAGCACCTCCATGAGGAGCCGGAAGGGGGCGACGACCTCGTCGCCGAGGGTCACGATGCCCTGACTCGCCGTGGTGTCCTGCGTTAAGAAGGCCGTCTCGAACCACCCGCGCTCCGCGCGGGCGAAGCCGATGTAGGCGAGCCCGACGCGGCGCAGGCGGTCGACGGCCCGCGCGGCCGGGCCGAGCTGCGGCGGGGTGGCGGCCACGCGGTCGGCGATCGCGGCGGCGAGCTTCTGCTGGGCCTCGGCGGCGACGGCCCGGACCAGGTGGTCGCGGTCGGCGAAGTGCCGGTAGGCGGCGTTCGGTGAGACGCCGGCCGCGCGGGTGACCTCACGGAGCGAGATCGCGCCTGGGCCACCGGTCCGCGCGAGGGCCAGGCCTTCGTCGATGAGGGCATGTCGGAGGTCGCCGTGATGATACGTCCGAGCGGATCCGGCCATTGCTCCCTCGAGAAGCGGTGTGTAGATTGTGAGAACCGCGATGTTCACGCTGTGAACATAACCCTACCGCAGAGCGCCGGCGAGAAAGACGCATGAGCACTGAAACCACCGAGACGGCGCAGCACGCGCCCGGGCCGCGCACCGTCCGCGCCTTCTACCAGGTGCTCGCCAACACCGCCGTCGCCAACGTCACCTCGAGCTATCTGTGGTGGGCCTTGACCTTCTGGGCGTATCTCGAGACGCGGTCGGTGCTCGCGACATCCATCATCGGCGGCTCGTACATGCTCCTCGTCGCCCTTCTCGGCGTCGTATTCGGCGTGCTCGTGGACCGCATGAAGAAGAAAGCGGTCATGCTGGTCTCGAGCACCGTGACGCTCGTGACGTATCTGCTCGCCGGCGCCCTCTACCTCTCCTTCCCCGAAGACGTCCTGGTGAACTGGGGCGGCCCCTGGTTCTGGGTGTTCGCCGGCGTCATCCTGATCGGCGGCGTAGTGGAGAACCTCCGCAACATCGCCCTGTCGACGACGGTCACGCTGCTCGTGCCCGCCGACCGCCGCGACAAGGCGAACGGCCTCGTCGGGGCCGTTCAGGGGATCGCCTTCATGGTGACGAGTGTCTTCTCCGGTCTGTCGGTCGGACTGCTCGGCATGGGCTGGACCGTGGTGATCGCCATCGTCGCCACGGCGGTCGCGCTCACCCACCTCCTGTTCGTGCCGATTCCCGAGCGCGGTGTCGCCCATGTGGAGGGAGCGGTCCCTGCCGCCGCGGGATTCCGAGGAGTGCTGCCCGCGGTGCTCGTGGTGCCGGGGCTTCTCGCCCTCATCCTCTTCACCACCTTCAACAACCTTGTCGGCGGGGTGTTCATGGCACTCATGGATCCGTACGGCTTGGAGCTGTTCTCGGTGGAGGTCTGGGGCGTCGTCCTGGGCATCACCAGCCTCGGCTTCATCATCGGGGGCGGGCTCGTGGCGAAGTTCGGTCTCGGGAAGAACCCGGTGCGGACGCTGCTGCTGGTCAACGTCGGGATCGCCGTTCTCGGGATGACCTTCGCGATCCGCGAGTGGTGGTGGCTGTACGCCCTCGGCATCCTCATCTTCATGTGCCTGATGCCGATCGCCGAGGCGTCGGAGCAGACCATCATCCAGCGGGTCGTCCCCTTCGACAAGCAGGGGCGCGTGTTCGGCTTCGCCGCGAGCGTGGAGTCGGCGGCAGCACCCGTGTCGGCCTTCATCGTCGGACCGCTCGCGCAGTTCTGGCTGATCCCCTACATGGACTCCGCCGCCGGGCAGAACTCCTTCGGGTGGCTGCTCGGAGAGGGGCAGGCGCGCGGCATCGCGCTGGTCTTCGTCGCGGCGAGTGCGGTGCTGCTCGTCGTGGTGCTGCTGGCGTTCCTCTCCCGGCCGTACCGACTGCTGTCTCAGGCCTACCGTGACGCACCACCCTCGCTTCCGACCGAAGGTGACGCTCCCCCGCCGAGCGCACCGGTCGCCGACGCGGCGGAAGGGCTCCGCTCGAGCCTCCGCTGACCCGACTCATCCCTTCGCCGTCGAAAGGAAACCGACATGTCGCCGCTCGCCTCTGCCCTTCCTCCCGTCGTTCCCGCCGACGAGTGGCGACAGCGGCTCGACGACCTGCGCGTGCGCGAGAAGGCCGCGACCCGTGAGCTCGACGCCATCGCGGCGGCGCGGCGGCGGCTGCCCATGGTCGAACTGCCCGACTACACCCTCGACGGGCCGGATGGCCCGGTACGGCTGGTGGATGTCTTCGCCGGCCGGTCGCAGCTGATCACCTACCACCACATGTGGGCGCCGGGCGAGGAGTGGCAGTGCGGCGGATGCACCGGGTTCACGGCGCAATTCACGCGCCTGGAGTTCCTCGAACCCTACGACGCGCGCTTCGTCGTCGTCACCCAGGGGCGGATCGACGAAGCGCTCGCCTACCGCGAGAAGGTCGGCAACCGGATGGAGTGGTACTCGACCGCGAACAGTTCCTTCGGCGCCGACATGGACGCGCCGCTCGGCGGCGGCTTCGCGGTGAACGTCTTCCTGCGTGACGGCGAGCAGGTCTTCCGTACATGGCACACCAACGGCCGCGGTACCGAGCAGCTCACGCACACCTTCGCTCTCATCGACCTGCTGCCGTGGGGACGGCAGGAGGACTGGCAGGACTCCCCCGCCGGCTGGCCGCAGCAGCCGACCTACTCCCGCTGGACCGGCCCGGAGGAGATCGCCGCGAGGTATGGCGCCCGGTCGAGTCACCGCGACTGAGACCGACGCTGATACTCGACAGGTGGGTGCGTGGGCACCACGAGCACTTCCGATGACGACGACCGAAGGGGTGGCATGACCGAACCGACACCACCGACACCCGGCGGTCCGGTGGGGCAACGCGACACCAGTCGCCTCCCCCGGTACGGCGGAATCGCCACGTTCGCCCTCCTCCCGCAGGTGCACGAGGTCGACAGGGCCGACATCGCCGTCCTGGGGATTCCGTTCGACGCCGGCACGAGCTTCCGGCCGGGAGCGCGGTTCGGGCCGGCGCACATCCGCGAGAACTCGCGTCAGCTGCATCCCTATCACCAGCACCATCGCACGTTCCCGTTCGGGTCGCGGCAGGTGGTCGACGCCGGCGACGTCGCCGTGGGGCCGTTCGACATCCCGGCCGCGGTCGCGGCGATCGAAGCGCACGCACGGGGCGTCACGTCCACCGGCGCCCGGATCGTGGCGCTCGGCGGCGACCACACCGTTGCCCTGCCGCTTCTGCGTGCGGCGGCATCCGAGCACGGTCCGGTCGCGGTCGTGCACTTCGACGCGCACCTCGACACCTGGGATGTTCTGCACGGCGCCACGATCTGGCATGGATCGCCGTTCCGCCGCGCGGCAGAGGAGGGGCTCCTCGATCTCGCGCACTGCCAGCACGTCGGGATCCGCGGCGGCGTTTACGATCCCGCAGAGTTGGCCGATGACGCGGCGCTCGGCTTCGCGGTGATTCGAAGCGAAGAATTCTCGGAGGCTCCGCTCGCCGCGCTCGCCGATCGCGTGCGCGAGCGCGTGGGTGAGCGCCCGGTCTACGTCTCGGTCGACATCGACGTCCTCGACCCGTCGTTCGCCCCGGGGACGGGAACGCCCGAGGTCGCCGGCCTCGCGTCGCGCGAGCTCGTCGGGATGCTACGGCTGCTCGGGGGCCTTCACGTCGTGGGAGCGGATGTCGTCGAGGTGGCGCCCGCCTACGATCACGCCGGGATCACCGGCCTTGCCGCGGCGCAGGTCGCCTGGGAGCTGATCGCGCTGATGGCGCTCGACGAGGGGTGACGTGCCACCCGGTCTCGACGCCGCCGAGAGGGGAACCCGCCGACTGATCAACGGGCGGTCGACGGCACGCTGATCCCCGCATCCCGGGCGTCCCACCAGTCGAGTACGCGCGTGCCGATGAGCGTGAGCCAGGGCGAGGGCTCCCCCTCGGGGACATCCATGTCGAACCACACGCGACCGGGGAGCCGCCGGTCCTGTATCCAGGTGCCGTCGGGCTGGCGCTGATCGCGCACGACCTCGACCGCCTCAGCGAGTCGGGGATCCGGCGCCGTCCCGTCGTGGTCGGCGGCGTCGCGGAAGTAGTCGAGGGCCGCGAGCGCCGTGTAGACGTGCCGGTTGGGATAGAACAGGCTCGTGGCGAACGGACCGACCAGCTCACCGGTCGAGGCACGGTAGAGGAGCCTGCGGGAAAGCAGATACTCCTCGCCGGTGCGTCGCACCTCGGTCAGCGTGCGATCCCCGGTGAGGCGCTGATAGGCGAGGAGTCCGCGCAGGGCGTTCAACGTGGAGTGGAACGACGACCGGACGGAGTCGCCTTCCTCGGCCTCGCAGTTCCATCCGCCGTCGGCCAGCCGGTGCTCACGGAACCAGTCGGCCAGCGGCGCCATATCGACGCCGAGCCACGCGCCGTTGGCGAGCGTGAAGGAGTTGATGCAGACATCCACCTCCCCACCCCAGTAGGGAAGGTCGTCGTACTCCCAGCGGCTGTTCTCGCCGAGCTTCTCGGCGGTGTCGCCGAGGGCTGCGGCGGGGACGCCGAACTCCCGCAGGTCCTTCAGCGTCCAGGTCGTCGCGTTCCACGGTTGCCCGGGCTGCTCGGCCTCGTCGCTCTGGAAGTAGCCGGCCGGGAAGTACGCACCTCCGGCCCACTGCCCGTCGTCATCCTGCTTCGACAGGAGCAGCGCCCCCCAGCCCTCGTGAGGAACTCGAGCCCGGGTCGCCTGCCACACTTCGGCGGGCGCATGAGCCAGGTCTCGCTCGACCTGCCAGCGAAGGGCGGGGTCGGTGTCCAGCATCCAGGCCAAGGTGCGCTCGTCGACATCCATGCGTCGCACCCTAGACCCGTGCGCCGACACGGAGAAGACCGGCGCGACCCGGAAAGCACGGAAGAACAGCGCCCCCCGCCGTCGTCACGGTGAGGCGCGGAAGAGGGCCACCGCCCTGGTGCCCACCCGGAAGGTGGCGATGCTCGGCGGGGTCTCTGCCGACGGGACTTTCCGGCCGCGGCTCGCGACCGCGATCACGGCGTCGTCGTCCAGTACCGATGAGACCGAACGCAGCATGCCCGCCAGCCCCGCATCGGCACCGGCGCCGCCCCATGCCGTCTGCTCGCCGTAGGGGACATCCGTGATCACGACCTGCGGTCTCTGGCCATCGAGCGCCCGCCGCAGCTGTTCGGGGTCGAACACATCCGCCCGACCAACCGCGTGCGGCATGGGCCCGCCTTCCGCAGCCAACCGACGACCGAGCCGCTCCGCCGCCTCGGCGGCCCGGGCGTACGAAGCTTTATCGAACCGCTCAGCCCGTTCTTCGAGCTCGGCGGATCTCAGCGACAGGCCGTCCGCACCGAGCAGATCGAGGTTCTTCCGCGCGATCTGCAGCGCCTCGTCGTCGACGTCGGTGGCGATCACACCGGCGATCTGGTTCCGGTGGAGGAACGAGAGAACGGTCAGCAGGTAGGCGCTCCCGCAGCAGGGATCCCACACCAGCGCAGGCCCGCCACCCGGCCTCGCTGCGATCGCGCGTTGGAACATCTCGCTGGCAAGCCGCACCGGGAACGCCGGGAACCCCGGCGCCGAGAACAGCACCCCACCGGCTGACAGGTCTTCATGGTTCTCGCGGTGCAGCGCGAAACGGTACGCCATGAGGAGGCCTCAGCCGGACCGGCCGCGTTGCCGCGCGGCCTCGTAGAGGGTGACCGTCGCGGCGCTGGCGGCGTTGAGCGAGCTGGCGGCACCGCCGATCGGGATGCGCGCCATCACGTCGCACGCCTCCCGCCAGGCGGAGCTCAACCCCGACGTCTCGTTCCCGATCACGAGGAGGGTCGGCCCGGTCAGGTCGAGGTCGGCGATGTCGGCGACCCCGTCTTCATCCGTTCCGACGACGACGAGCGGAAGACCCTGGGCGCGCAGCGTGTGCACCCAGGCGAAGACCTGTTGGTGCGAGGGGACGCGCACGACCGGGACCGAGAAGAGCGACCCCGTCGATGCGCGCACCGCCTTCGGATCGTAGGGATCGGCGGCATGCCCGGTGATGATCAGTCCGGCCCCACCGAACGCATCAACGGAGCGCACCATCGTGCCGATGTTGCCGGGCACCGAGGGGCGGTCGAAGACCATCCCGAGAAGTGTCGGGGTGATGGGGATGCGGGCGAGGTCGTCGGGGGGAAGCTCGACGACCGCCACCACCTCGGGGACGTCCTGCTCCTTCTCGCTCAGTTGCCGCAGCAGATCGGGTGACATCGCAACCGTCTCACCGCCGACGCGAGCGAGGAGCCCCGCCGCCCAGGGCGAGAGCGATCGCTCGGCGTCGTAGATCAGCGCGCGGAACTTCCAGCCGTGATCGGCGGCCAGGGTGATCGGGCGGACGCCCTGCACCAGAAACTCGCCCGCGCGCTGACGCTTGTTCCGGTTTCGGAGCAGGGCCTCCCACTGCTGGAAGCGTGCGTTGGGCCGCGAGATGCGCAACACATCACCCACCTGCCACCTCCGCTGCGTGCTGTTCCACGCCCATCAGCGTCGCACACCGGACCGGTGGGGAAGTGGCAGGGGCAGGCCCGGAAAAGAATCACAGAAAGATAACGCCGACCCCTTCCCTTCGTTACCTCGTCGTTATAGAGTGCTCGCACGGTAGTTGTTTTGCTGTGGCAGCTACCGGCATGTGATTGCAGGACACTCTTGGTGCAAGGGACAAGGGCCGGTCGGTAGCCTCGCCGACCGGCCCTTACTCTTGCCGGCGCGACTCCGGCCGTCCGCAGCCCAGGCGTCGACCAGCCGACCGCGAACCGACCCTGAACGCGCGAGCCCACCCCCGACTCACGCGCGGAGGGGGTGGGGTCGGCACGAAGGGGTGGGTTCGACAGCACACGCACCCGCACACAGAGAGCGGATGACCCGAGAGGGCCCCGCGTCAGGTCACTCGACCATCGCCGGGGTGCGACACCCGCAGCCAGCGGAAACCGTAGGGCGCGATCTCCATCTCGACCTCTCCCCTCTCGCCGAGGGGTATCCGGTCGGCGGCGAGGAGGTCGACCAGTCGGGTTCCCTCGGGTTCGTCGCCCAACCGGAACGACAGCATCGCGGGAACATCGGCGAAGTTGTGCACGGCGATCATGCTCCCGACATCCGCCCGCAGCCGGTGCGCGAGCACCCCGGGCGCGTCGTGCTCGATGATCTCGAATGCTCCCCACCCGAGCTCGGGCGAGATCCGGTACCGCGCGATCAGATCGCGGACGAAGTGGAGCATCGACCCGCGATCGTCGATCTGGTCGGCCACATTCACGTGCGTCGGCGCGTACCCGTCACCGGGCGGGGTCGCCACCAGCCGCGACGGCGCCGCCGAGGAGAACCCGCCGTTCTTCTCCGCCGACCACTGCATCGGCGTACGGACGGCTTCACGGCTCTTGTCGTCGGCGTTCTCGCCCATGCCGATCTCCTCGCCGTAGAAGAGCACCGGCGTCCCCGGCAGGGTGAACAGCAGGCTGTACGCCATCCGGATCCGCCGTGGGTCTCCCCCGAGCATGGGCGGCAACCGGCGCACGATCCCTCGCCCGTACACGCGCTGACTCTCATCGGGGGCGAGCGCCTCGAACACCTCCTGGCGCTCCTCCTCGCTCAGCTGGTCGAGGGTGAGCTCGTCGTGGTTGCGCAGGAAGTTGGCGAACTGCGCCTCTGTTGCCAGGGCCGGTCGGGAGGCCAGCGCCTCGATGAGCGGGGCCGGATCGTGTCGCACGAGCGACAGATACAACCGCTGCATCGCCACGAAGTCGAACTGCATGGTCAGTTCGTCGCCCTCGGCGCCGCCGAAATAGACCATCTGCTGCTGGTACGGCAGATTGACCTCGCCGAGGAGAACCCCCTCGCTCGACCGGCGTTGCAGGTACTGCCGGACACTGCGCAGGTACTCGTGCGGGTCCGCCATGTCGGCACCCTCCGGGACCTCCAGCAGCGACGGCACGGCATCGACCCGGAAGCCCGAAACGCCGAGCTGCAGCCAGAACCCGACGGTCTTGGCGATCTCATCGCGCACCTTGGGGTTCGCGATGTTCAGATCGGGCTGGTGAGGGTAGAAGCTGTGGAGGTACCACTCCTGCGTCTTCTCCTCGTACTCCCAGATGCCGTCGGCCTCGCCGGGGAAGACGGGATTCTTCTGGCCCTTGGGCGGCGGGTCGCTCCGCCACACGTAGAAGTCGCGGAAGGGCGAGTCCTTGCTGCGTTTGGCGGAGAGGAACCACGGATGACGGTCGGAGGTGTGGTTCACGACGAGATCGAGGATGACCCGCATCCCGCGGTCCCGCGCGGTGCGCACGACCTCGACGAAGTCACCGAAGGTGCCGAGGCGCGGGTCGACGCCGTAGAAGTCGGCGACGTCGTAGCCGTCGTCGAGGTCGGGCGTGGGGTAGATCGGCATGAGCCACAGACAGGTCACCCCGAGTTGGGCGAGGTAGTCGATGCGGCTGCCGAGTCCCTGCAGGTCTCCCACCCCGTCGCCGTCGGAATCGAGGTAGGTCTCGACGTCGAGGCAGTAGATGACCGCCGACTTCCACCACAGGTCGCTGGTGTCGGTGATTCTCACGTCAGCTCCCGCAGCCGCGGAAGGATGACCCGCTCCGCCGCCTCGAAGAAGGGCGCCTGATCCTTGCCGACGTGGTGCAGGTAGACGCGGTCGAACCCGATGCCGACCAGGTCGGCGATCCGCTCGGCAAGGGCTGCGGGGTCGTGGTCGATGAGCACGGCCTTGCGCAGCTCCACCTCGTCGGGTTCACCCACCTCGGCGTCGAAATCCTCGGGCTGCTCGATGTCCCACGCCCGCGGCGGCGAGACCAGGCCGTTCCGCCACTGATCCTTCGCGAGGGCCAGCGCGTCGGCGTCCGTCTCGGCGAGGCTGACGTGCACCTGCAGGGTCAGCGGGCCTTGGCCGCCTCCGGAGCGATAGGCGTCGATCACCGTGCGGAGCACCTCGGGCGCCTGCGCCACTGTGGCGAAGCCGTCCGCCCAGGAACCGGCCCAGCGGGCGGTCTCGGGGCTCACCGCAGCGACGAAGAACGGCGGCGGAACCTCCGGACGCGACCACACTCGCGCGCGGTGCACGCGGATGTGGCCGTCGTGCGACACCTCCTCGCCGGCGAGGAGCCGGCGCATGACGGTCGCGCTCTCGAGAAGCCGGGCGTTCCGGACATCCTTCGCGGGCCAATCGTCTCCGGTGACGTGCTCGTTCATGGCCTCACCGCTTCCGAGCGCGGCCCAGAATCGTCCGGGGAACATCTCCCCGAGAGTCGCGATCGCCTGAGCGTGCACCACCGGGTGATAGCGCTGCCCCGGTGCCGTGACCACCCCCAGCGAGAACCGGGTGGTGGCAAGCGCCGCGGCGAGCCACGACCAGGCGAAGCCGGACTCCCCTTGACGTAGCCCCCAGGGCGAGAGATGGTCTGAGCACATTGCGGCATCGAAGCCCGCCTCCTCGGCACGCTGAACGGCGTGCAGCAGGACGCTGGGCGGTAGTTGCTCGTGCGAGGCGTGATATCCGAGGACAACCATGGTTCCACCGTGCCGGGGTTCCGCCGGGGACGGAAGGGCTTCCCCCCTCGCGGCCGATCGGGTATGCCGCGCACCCGCGAAGCGTCGATCGCGCTGACTACGCTCGAGCCATGCGGCCCACTCTTCGCACCGTCGACGCCGTCGTCGACGCGATCGTCGAGGCCGCGGCTTCGGTCCCCCGCCTCATCGTCGGGATCACCGGCGCGCCCGGTGCGGGGAAGTCGACCATCGCCGAGGCCGTCGTGGCACGGCTGGGTTCTGCGGCCGCGCTGCTGCCGATGGACGGATTCCACCTTCCGCAGGCGACACTGGTGGCGCGCGGCGCGCGCGAACGAATGGGCGCCCCCGACACCTTCGACGTGGACGGGTTCGTCGAGACCCTGACAGCCGTGCGGGCTGCCGCCTCGGATGTACACGCCCCCGGCTTCGACCGCTCGGTCGAGGAGCCGGTGCCCCGCGCGATCGTCATCCCCGCTGCAACGCGGATCGTCGTGGTGGAGGGGAACTATCTGCTGCACGACGCCGGCGGGTGGGAGCGCGTCGCCCCGCTCCTCGACGTCGCCCTCGACGTCGAGATCGACGATGACGTGCGCCGCGCACGCCTCATCGCCCGACATGTGCGCTTCGGAAAGAGCGAGACGGATGCGCGCGCGTGGGCGACGGGGCCGGATGACGCGAATGCGCGGCTCATCGCGCAGGCCCGGCGGCGGGCGGGCGCGATCATCGCGCTCGCGGCGGAGTCAGACCCCGCCACCGCCCCCGCCGCCTCCTCCCCCGCCGGCTGAGCCGCCACCGGACGAGCCGCCCGAGCTCGACGACGACGCGGCCGCCGCCGACAGGCTGCTGATGCCGCCGGCGAAGGCGGCGGCGTTGAACCCCGCGCTCCCGGAGTACCAGCCCGGGGTGTCGTCGCCGTAGTAGACCGCCAGCTGCTCGGCCCACTCCTTCTCCTGGCCGAACACCACCGCGTAGGGCAGCAGCCGCTCATAGAGGTGCAGCATCTCTCGAGCGTCGGAGGGGTCGATCGGCCGGCGTTCCGCGCCCGCGGGCGACTGCAGCATGCGGATGCGGTCGGCCTCCGCCCACTCGATGAAGATCTTGAGACCTTCGAGATGGTCGCGGGTCTCGGCACCCTCCGCGCTGAGCGGACGGGCGGAGACGATGGCGACGGTGATGATGGTGAGCCCGGCGCCGCCGATCATCGCCAGGATCGGGATGACAGGGCTCACCGCGTTCGCCAGCGCGATGGCACCGAACAGCACGATCAGCGCGCCGATCACGATCGCGGCGACGATCGGCCACGCGCGGACCGAGACCGGCACCCGCCGGTACAGACCCCGCTCCTTCAGTTCGCTCCGGGCGACCGAGAGGATCTTCTGGGCCGTCGTGGAGAACCGGGTGTCGCTGCCGCCGAATTCGTACACCGCGCCGGGACGCAGATCTGCACCGAAGAGGCCGCCGAGAAGCATCCGTCCATCGCCGTCCGCGCGCGCGGGGTCGACCAGCTCCGCCTGCAGCTTCGCTCCCCCGAACCACTTCTTCGGTCCTTCGACGATGCGGATGCTGCCGACCACGGCTTGCTCCAGGACCTCGGCCGGGATGGCCTTGGCGGTCTTGCCGAGGAGGAGCGCGCTCTCGAGGGCGTCGATGTCTCGCGGCGGGGTGTATTCGGCGATGATCGTCGGCCGCCCCGGGCTGTCGCGCAGGTGACGACGGTTGACCACGACGGCGGCGCCGAGCGCACCGAGCGCCGCGACGCCGGCGGCGCCCTGCGCCCACCCCCATCCCGAGGCGAGGTAGGAGTCGTCGAACGGGGTGAAGGTGCCGCTGTCGAAGCCGACGGCGATGGTCATCGTCTGGAAGGGCGCGAGGTTTCTCGTCTCGGCTGCCACAACGGTCTCCGCGTCGCCCTGCTCCATCGAGATCGGGCACGTCGCCGTGGACCCCTGACTGCCGACGTAACACGCGGCGTCACCGGTGAGCGCTGTGCTGAGCTCCGCGGGCACGACGAGACGGGCGGTCACCGCACCGAAGGGCTGGCGCCAGCCCACTCCGTTGACGTCCCAGTAGAACTCCTCTCCGGTGTCGGGGAAGAAGCCCACGACGTTGCGCAGCGTGTACGTGATGACGAAGACCTGGCGGCCCGACAGGAAATCGTCGGCGCGGGATGTCACGGTGAACCAGGCGTCATCCGCTTCCACCTCGCTCGGACGGGGGTTCCCCGCCTCGTCGGTGACCGAGACGAGCTCGGGGAACACCGGCTGATCCTGGTAGCGGGCGGGGATCTCGCGGCGGATGCCGCGGTTCTGGTTCTCGGGGAACACCGCGACGAGGGTCTCCACCACGCGCAGGGTGCTCGTGCCGTCCTCCTCTCGACCGAGGGTGTACTCCGCGTCCATGCTCTCGAAGACGAAGTCGTCGACGGTCCCGCTCGCGTTGGACGGCGAGGCCGGGACGGCGGCGGCTGCGGGCGGCGGCAGGGCTGTCGCGAGAGCGGTGAGCAGCAGGATGGCCGCGATGACACCCAGGTGCAGGAGGGGGACGACGGGCCGGGTCATCCGCTCGTTTCGCGCCATGCGCTCAGCCTAGATGTGGGCGCCCACGCCACTGGGTAACCTGGGTCGGTGAACGATCGCCGGCTCGCTGTGGACGCCTGGGAGAGCCTCTTCCGCGCACAGCACGAGGTGTTCGAGCAGTTGAGCGCCGACTTCACCGGTTCAGAGCTCCAGCAGAGCGAGTACGACGTGCTCCTCACGGTCACCCGCGGGCCCGACATGACGGCGAAGCTGCGTGACATCACCCGACTGATGCTCGTCAGCCAGCCGTCGGTGTCGCGACTCGTCGACCGCATGGTGGCTCGCGGATATGTCACGAAGTGCCCCGATCCGGACGACGGCCGAGGTAGCCTCGTGCGGGCGACCGAGAAGGGGGCGCGCGCCTTTCGGGAAGTGGCGCGGGTGCACGCGGCGCACATCGCGGGCCGGATGTCCGCGCTCAGCGATGAGGAGTTGACGCAGCTGCGCGAGCTGACTTCGAAGCTGCGGACGAAGAACACCCCCGCCGGATGACTCCGGGCGGGGGTGTCTGAGGGGTTACTGCTCGACCGGCTGCGGATGCCCGCCCTCGGCGTGCACCTGACCGGCGCCCTCGGCCTCACGGGCCTGCAGCACCTGCGGGGCGCCCTCGGTCGCCACCTCGATCTTGCGGGGCTTCGCCTTCTCGCTCACGGGGATGGTGACACTGAGCACACCGTTGCTGTAGCTCGCCGCGATGCGGTCGGTGTCGATGCCCTGCCCGAGGTTCAGCTGACGGACGAAGCTCGCCGCTTCGCGCTCGCGGGTGATCCACTTCACCCCGTCGCCGGCGGAAAGGGTCCGCTCGGCGCGGATGGTGAGCAGCTGCCCATCGACGTCGATGTCGACCGATCCGGGGTCGATCCCCGGAAGGTCGGCGGTGAGCACGTAGTGGTCGCCGTCACGGTAGAGGTCCATCGGCATGCGGCGCGGGCCGCGGCGCGTGTCGAAGAAGCTCGACGCGAGGCGGTCGAGGTCACGGAACGGGTCGTAAGTGGCCATGGCGTCCTCCTTCTGAGGGGTCTCGGATCTGGACTTGAGTCCAGTCGACTCAAGTGAGACTAGATTAGCACTCTCGGTATGAGAGTGCCAGATTCGGCCCTGTTCGCCTGGGGCGAACACCCCTGGTCGATCAGCCCGCCACTACTCGGCGGTGAGGACCGTCCATGAGCACGGCGGGAGCGTGACGCTGATGGCGCCTCCTGACGCCTGCACCGTGTCGTTCTCCTGAGGGGTGACGCGCTCGGGGCTTTCGAGGGTGTTCGCAGCGTGGATGTCGTCATCGAAGAGCGACGTCGCCGTGGTCGCGGTGAGGCCGCCGAGCGCCGACGAATCGATCTCGAACCTTGCCGACTCCGTGAGGCTGCGGTTGACCGCGAACACGGTGACCCCGCCGGTCTCGGGGTCGTGCGTCGCGACGGCGTCCACGATCGGCACCTCGCCGTACCTCGCGGTCGCGTACGTCGGGCTGTCGAGCTTCAGCTCGAGTGCGACCCCGCGGGCCAGCTGTGACGTCAACGAGAACGGGTAGAACGTCGTCTGCCGCCAGGCGGGGCCGCCAGGCTCCGTCATGATCGGCGCGATGACATTCACCAGTTGCGCGAGGCTCGCCGAGGTCACCCGGTCGGCGTGCCGGATCAGCGAGATCATGAGGCTCCCGAACACCACGGCATCGAGCACCGAGTAGCGGTCTTCGAGCAGCCGGGGTGCGACCGGCCACTCCGAGACATCCGTGATCTTGTCGACCTCGTTGTAGCGCGACTGATACCAGACATTCCACTCGTCGAACGAGATGTTGATCGTCTTGTCGCTGCGCTGAAGGGCCTTCACGTGGTCGGCGGTGGCGACGACCGAGTCGATGAAGCGGTCCATGTCGACAGCGGATGCCAGGAAGCTCGCCAGATCATCGCCCTGCGGCTCGTAGTAGGCGTGGCAGGAGATGTAGTCGACGTTCTCGTACGTCTGCTCGAGAACCACCCGCTCCCACTCCCCGAAGGTCGGCATGCCGGCACCCGAACTGCCGCAGACGACGAGCTCGAGGTCGGGGTCGAACTGCCGCATCGCGCGGGCGGTCGTCGACGCGAGCTGCGCGTAGTTCTCCGCCGTGCTGTAGCCGAGCTGCCAGGGCCCGTCCATCTCGTTGCCGAGGCACCACATGCGGATGTCGTGCGGATCAGGATGTCCGTTGGCGACGCGCTGATCCGACAGGCGGGTGCCGGAGCGGAGGTTCGCGTACTCCAGCACGTCGAGCGCTTCGAGGACGCCGCGGGTGCCTAGGTTGACGGCGTACATGAGCTCACCGTCGACCTTCTTCAGCCACGAGGCGAACTCATCGAGCCCGATCTCGTTCGTCTCCGTCGAGTGCCACGCGAGGTCGAGGCGCTTCGGCCGCTCGTCGCGGGGTCCGACGCCGTCCTCCCAGCGGTAGCCCGAAACGAAGTTGCCGCCGGGATAGCGGACGGTCGACACCCCGAGCTCCCGCACGAGCTCGATCACGTCGGTACGGAAGCCCTCCTCATCTGCCGACGGGTGCCCCGGCTCGTAAATACCGTCGTAGACGCACCGGCCCAGGTGCTCGACGAACGAGCCGAAGAGGCGTCGGTTGATCGGTCCGATCGAGAAGTGCGGATCGATGGTGAGGTGTGCGCGGATCATTTCTCTCTTTCGGGTAGGGAGTGTTCAGCAGACAGGACGAGGTCGGGCGCGAATCACTTGAGGCTTCCGATCGCGAGACCGCCCCGCCAGTATCGTTGGAGGGTGAGGAACGCGATGATCAGCGGGATCACCGACACGAGCGAGCCGAGGATGATGATGCTCCACAGCGTCTGCCCGCCGGCGGCGCCGTAGGACGACGCCGTGGATTGCCACAGCCCGATGCCGACCGTCACCGGAAACAGCCGGTTGTCCGACAGCATCACCAGTGGCAGGAAGTAGTTGTTCCACGACGCGACGACCGACAACAGCAGAACCGTCACCATCGCGGGGCGCAGCAGTGGCAGTGCGACGGTCACGAACGTGCGGAACTCGCCCGCTCCGTCCACACGCGCGGCGTCCAGGAGCTCGTCGGGCACGGCGTCGCGAGCGTAGACGCACATCAAATACACCCCGAACGGATTCAGCAGCGTCGGGAGGATCACCGCCCAAATGGTGTTCGTGAGGCCGGCTTCGGCGAACAGGACGAAGGTCGGGATGACCAACGCAGTCGTGGGAACCATCACCGCGCCGAGAATGACAGCGAAGCCGAATCGGCGCCCGGCGAAGCTGTACTTCGCGAAGCCGTAGCCCGCAAGCACCGCGAGCGCCGTCGCTCCCAACCCGCCCGCGAGGGCATACAGCGCGGAGTTCCCCAGCCATCGTGCGTAGATGCCGCCGCCGTAGGTGAACAGGTCGGTGAGGTTCTGCGCGTAGTCGATGTTCGCGCCGAACCACAGAGCGCTCCCGCCGCCGAACAGGCTCGCCGCATCCTTCGAACTGTTGACGATGAGCCACCAGAACGGGATGAGGAAGTAGATCATCAGAAAGGCGAGGACGATGTTGAGCGGGATGCGTCCACCGGTTCGCCTCGGGTCGGATCGCCGTTCGACCAGCTTGCCCGTGGTGCGACGCGCTAGGGGGCGCTCCACCGGTGTGACGCTCATGAGATGAAGCTCCCTCGCTTGCGCGTCGCGAACAGGAAGATGTAGACGCAGACGAACACGACCGCACCCAGGGCGAAGGAGATCGCCGAACCGTAGTTGTCGTTCGCGAGAGAGAAGGCCTGCTGATACGCGTACATGTTCGGAGTGAAGTCATTGGGGATGGCCCCCGCTGCCAGCTGCTGAAGGATTTTCGGCTCGTTGAAGAACTGCAACGTCCCGATGAGTGCGAAGACCAGGATGAGCAGAAGCGCCGGCGCGATGAGGGGGATCTTGATGCGGAGCACCATCTGCCACTGGGACGCACCGTCGATGCGCGCTGCTTCGTAGAGCGTGGGATCGATCCCCTGGAGCGCGGCATAGAGGATGATCATGTAGTACCCCGCCCACTGCCAGGTGACGATGTTGAGCAGCCCGTAGAAGATCAGGCTGCTGCTCAGGAAGTCAGGGGCGGCCAGGCCGAAAGCTCCGAAGATCTCCGAGAGCGGGCCGAAGTTCTTGCTGTACAGGAATCCCCACATCAGCGCACCGATGACGGTAGGGATCGCGTACGGCATGAAGATCATCAGCCGCGAGAAGCGGGCGAACCGCGTGGTCATGATGTCGAGCATCAGGGCCACCGCGAGGGAGACCGCCATCTGCACGGGGATCAACACCAGCGAGAAGCTGATGACGAACCACGCGCCGCTGAGGAACGACGGGTCGCTGAACGCCTTGATGTAGTTGTCGAAGAGAACGAACCGCTCGCCCCCGATCAGCGAGGACTGGAACATGCTCAGGTAGAACGCGAATCCGATGGGCAGGACGAGCAACGCGAGGAAGATGATGGCGAAGGGCCCGACGAAGAGCCATCCGATGACGTTCTGACGCGCCGCGTGGGAGCGGCGGCGTCCCTTCTTGTTGTGGGTGGCGCGTTCGCGCTCGGGGGTTGCGAGTGTGACGGTCATGATCAGCCTCCGGTCAGAGGGTGCCGTGAGGGGCCGGAGCGCGCGAGAGCGCGGACCGACCCCTCACTGTCACCTCAATCGACGACGGTGAATCCCTGCTCTTCGGCGTAGGCCACGAGTTCCGCCTGGAGAGCGTCGGCGGCCTCGGCGCCGGTGACGGAGCCTTCGTTGATCGCGGCCAGCTGGTCGGTCAGCGCGGAGTAGTAGAACTGCCCGATCGGCGTGTAGACCATGCCCGTATAGGCATTCGCTGCCGGGACGTACACCTCCTTGTTGGCCTGCTGTCCGTTGAAGAAGGGCACCTCGTAGTCCTGGAACTCCGGCGAGTCGAGGACGTCGACGTTCAGCGGGAAGATAATCTGCTCCTGCCAGCCCTGGTCGAGCGACGCCTGGTCGGCGTAGACCCCGAAGGCCACCTTGGCGGCGAGCTCCGGGTCACTCGCCTGGCTGGTCACCGCGAATGCGGAGCCGCCCCAGTTGATCGCGATCGGGTCTTCGGGGTCCCACTGCGGCATGGGGGCCGTCGCCCAAACGCCCGCGTCCGCACCCTCACCGACGCCTGCTCCCTGCAGGTAGCCGGGGGCCCATGCCGCAGACAGGTAGGTCGCGTAGTCCCCACCGATCACGCCGGAGATGTACTCGGGGGTGAACTGGTCCTGGGTGCCGACGAGGTCCTCGGACACGAGGTTCGCCCAATAGTCGAGCATGTCCTTGATGCGCTCATCATCGAGGTTGATGGAGATCTCGCCCTCGTTCTCGGGGGTGTAGGCGAAGGGTTCGACGCCGGTCTGGTACATCAGCGCGGTGACGAACGCCGGCTGATTCGCCGCGAGGTCCGCGAAGTACGGTCCCCCGGCCTCACGGACGGTGCGCGCCGCAGCTTCGAATTCCTCCCAGGTGGTGGGCGGCGTGATCCCGTACTCGTCGAAGACGTCCGTCCGGTAGATCATGCCCATGGGGCCGCCATCGATGGGCGCGCCGTAGATCCCGTCGCCGACGGAGACATCCTTCCAGGCGCCGTCACTGAAGTTGTCCTTCACGTCGTCATAGCCGAGGCCCCGCAGGTCGACGAACGCCCCCTGGACCTGGAAGCTCGGGATGCGGTCGGCCTCGACCATCACGACGTCGGCCGCGCCACTGCCCGCCGAGACGGCGGTTTGCAGCCGCTCGTACGCGGGACCGCCGGCGCCCACGTTCGTCCAGCAGACCTGGACCTCGTCGTTGGCCTCGTTGAAGTTGTCGGCGACATCTTCCATGTTGGGGTACCACGCCCAGAGCGTCACGACGGGCAGATCGGGCTTGGGGATTGTGTTCTCGCAGTTGCTGGCTCCGTCGCCACCATCGGCGGCGCCTCCGCCGCCTCCTCCGTCGGAGCAGGCCGCCAGGCCGGCAGCGAGGGCGACCGTAGCCATAGCAGCAAGGACTGGCTTCGTCTTCACGGGGTTTCCTTTCGGTTCTGCGGACTTCTTCGTCGATGCGCGACCGGTTCCCTCTGCCTCAGCGCATGGCGACATGCGGAGCCGGAGAGCACTACAACGTTGTATTCCAACGTTGTAAGAAACGTTTGCATCCACGCAGTTCCGTGTCAAGGTGCCGGACGACTTCAGCGTCCCCCGGCGGTGGTTCCCGAGGCGCAGGCGGCGGGTCGAGAAGCCGGGCTGGGGCCGGGCGAACCCGTAAAGTACAGAAGACGGAAGGCAGGAGCACCGATGGGACCCACCATGCACGACGTCGCGCGCGTCGCCGGTGTGTCCATCAAGACGGTGTCGAACGTCATCAACGATCACCCCCACGTGCGTCCCGGCACGCGCGACCGCGTGAACGACGCGATTCAGCAGTTGGACTATCGGCCGAACCTTTCCGCCCGCGGCCTCCGCTCAGGTCGAACGGGCGTCATCGGCCTCGCCGTCCCGTCGCTGCGCGAGAACTATTTCGCCGAGCTTGCCGACGCCGTCATCCGCGCAGCCGAGAAGCGCGGGCTGGGCGTCATGGTGGAGCAGACCGGCGGACAGCGGGACGCCGAGATGCGCGCGGTGTCTCGGAGCCGGCCGCGGTTCCTCGACGGCCTGCTGTTCAGCCCGGTGAGCCTCGGCCAGGAGGACGCCGAGCTGCTCGCCGTCGATGGACCGCTGGTCCTTCTCGGTGAGCGGATCTTCGATGGCCCCACCGACCACGTCACCATGCACAACGTGTCCTCTGCGCGGGCGGCAGTGGAGCACTTGATCGAGATCGGTCGGCGCCGGATCGCTCTCATCGGCGCCGACCCCCGCCATCGCGACGACGAGGCGAACTCCGCGAACCTGCGCCTCCGGGGCTATCGTCGCGCTCTCGAACAGGCGGGCATCCCGTACGATCCCGCCCTCGTCCGGCCGACGGTGATGCCCGACTGGAACCGGGCCGGTGGCGCGGCGGCCACCCACCTGATGGTGCAGGAAGGAGTCGACTTCGATGCGGTGTTCGCCCTCACCGACACCCTCGGGCTCGGTGTCCTCCGGGCTCTCGGCGAGGAGGGGCGGCGGGTTCCTGAGGACGTCGCCGTGATCGGCTTCGACAACATCGACGAAAGCGCATACTCCGTGCCATCGATGTCGACCATCGACCCCGGCCGGGACGAGATCGCCGCGATCGCGGTCGACCGCCTCATCGAGCGGATCGCAGAGAAAGCCGAGCGGCGTCCCCCCGAGACGTTCAAGCCCGGGTTCCGGGTCGTGCGACGGGAATCCACGGGATTCGCCACCACCGACGGCGACTGATCCCGCCCGCCGGTGCTCGCCGGTTGCTCTGCCCCCGCGTCGATGCGGGGAGTCACCCTCCTGCACCTCGGGCTCGGTGACTCCATCCTCGAGGCGGATCGCCGCAGAACCAAGAGGTTACTTGCACTATTGGCGGTTAGGTGTAAGTTTGCACTCTATGGAGGAAGGTGCAGGAGGTACGCGACCGGCCCGCCGCGCCGAGACGACGCGTGCGCTGATCGCCACGGCGCGACGACTCGCCGCCGAACGCGGTCTCGGCGGCTTCAAGATCGAGGATGTCTGTGATGACGTCGGCGTCTCACGCCGCACCTTCTTCAACTACTTTGCCTCGAAGGACGACGCCGTCCTCGGCATTCCGCTCGATCGCTTCGACCCCGCCGCGGTTGCGGACTTCGTCGAGAAGGGCGACGACGGCCCCGGCCTTTCGCCCACCCTCCTCGCCGATCTCGCCACCCTCGCCGCCGCACGATGGGGCGCCCTCGACATCGACCCTCGTACCGCCGCGGACCTGTTTCGCGCGTCTGAGCGGGATCCGCGCCTGATCAAGCGGATGCTCGAGCTCGGCGCCGAGGCGGAGCGATTCGACGCGATGCTCGTGGAGGAACGCGAAGGGCTCGCGTCGGGCGACCTGCGCGCCCAACTCGCCGCCCGCCTGGTCTGGGGCATCGTCCACTCCGCCGCCGACGAATTCCTCCGCTCCGCCGCTGCCGAACCGTTCCTCGCCGTGTTCGATCGTCATCTCGCTGCTGCGCGGGAATTGTTCGCGTCGCAGCACGGCCTCTCCACCCCCGCGCCCGCCGAACCCATTCCCCGAGGACGACCATGACCGCCGCGACCCGAGCGACTCCCGACCAGCCGTTCCTGCTCACCAAACGCCGCATCTGGGTGATCTTCTCCGCCCTCATCGCGGGGATGCTGCTGGCCTCCCTCGATCAGACGATCGTCTCGACGGCGATGCCGACGATCGTCGGGCAACTGGGCGGCGTCTCGCACCAGGTGTGGATCACGAGCGCCTACATCCTCGCCACGACGGTGGTGATGCCGCTGTACGGGAAATTCGGTGATGTCCTCGGTCGCCGGCGCCTGTTCATGGTGGCGATCGCGATCTTCACCCTGGCGTCCATCGGGTGCGCGTTCGCGCCCGATTTCTGGACCTTCGTCGTCTTCCGCGCCATGCAGGGTCTCGGTGGCGGAGGACTGATCATCCTCTCGCAGGCGATCATCGCGGACATCGTCCCCGCCAGCGAGCGGGGCAAGTATCTCGGACCCCTCGGCGCCATCTTCGGGGTGTCCGCCGTCGCCGGTCCCCTCCTGGGCGGCTTCTTCGTCGACCACCTCACCTGGCAGTGGGCGTTCTACATCAACATCCCGATCGGGATCGCCGCCTTCCTCATCGCGGCCTACGCGCTGAAACTCCCGAACAAGAAGGCGGAGAAGCGGATCGACTGGCTCGGCGTCGTCTTCCTCTCGGTCGCCACCACCTGCCTCATCTTCTTCACCGACTTCGGCGGGTCAAACGACTTCGGGTGGGGCAGCCTCGCGACCTGGGCGTGGGGTGCCGGGCTCGTCGCCGCCGCCGGCCTGTTCGTCTTCACCGAGGCGCGGGCGGAGGACCCGATCATCCCGCTGAGCATGTTCCGCAACCCGATCTTCCTCAACGCCACCGGCATCGGAATGGCGATCGGCATCGGCATGTTCGCGGCTCTGAGCTTCATCCCCACGTTCCTGCAGATGGCATCGGGAACCTCCGCGGCCGTGTCGGGCCTGCTCATGGTGCCGATGATGGCCGGCCTCCTCGGCACCTCCATCGTTTCGGGTCTCCTCATCACCCGCACGGGCCGTTACAAGATCTTCCCGATCGTCGGGACGGCGCTCACGGCGGCGACGATGGTCGCGATGACGACGCTCACCGCGAGCACCCCGATCTGGCTCATCAGCACGTATCTCTTCGTCTTCGGTGCCGGTCTCGGGCTCGTCATGCAGGTCGTCGTGCTCGTGGTTCAGAACGCCGTCCCGGTGTCGGACGTCGGCACGGCGACATCCACCAACAACTACTTCCGCGAGGTGGGCGCGGCCCTCGGTATCGCCGTGTTCGGGACGCTCTTCACCACGCGGCTCACCGAGAACCTCACGGCCGCCTTCGCGTCGGCCGGGGCATCGCCCGACGAGGCGCGCGAAGCGACCGAGACCATCGACCCGGCCGTGCTGAACGGCCTCCCGGACGACCTGAGAGAGGCGGTCGTCACCGCCTATGCCGACGCGCTCGCGCCGGTGTTCTGGTACCTGGTGCCGTTCATCGCTGTCGCGTTCGTACTGTCGCTGCTGCTGAAGCAGATCCCGCTCTCGGATGTAGCCGGACTCGTCGCTCGCGGCGAGGCGATCGGCGGCGAGGAAGCGGAACGTCTGGAAGCCGCCCAGCGGCGCGGGACGCCTCCGTCGGCCCCGGCGTCCCCGACGGGCGGTGCATGATCGCGGGCACCAGGGCCCGACACGCCGCCTCTTGGCGCTAGGACCAGGGTGTCGCACGCCGCGACCCGCGGTTGCGCACGGCGTCCCGGCAGCAGCGGCGTCGCCCGACAGAAAAAGGGCCCGCGATGAACGCGGACCCTGCTCACTGTCTCAACACAGCGCGCGCCCGGAGAGACTCGAACTCCCAACCTTCTGATCCGTAGTCAGATGCTCTATCCATTGAGCTACGGGCGCTCGTGCCCGCCGGCCGGATGGCACGCGAGCACCCGTCGAGAATACCCCACCGGCGGCGCCCCCGCGAATCGGCGCCGATCCGGTCACTCCTCCTCGGCGGCGCGCTCACGCGAGCGACGGTGGGCCGACAGGCGGGGCAGGTCGACGAGCCGCAGCGCCTGCATCCGAGCTCCCCGGAGCGTGGCGTAGTCGGGGTCGAGGTCGGGCCGCATCGCCTCGACCTTCAGGCGACGCTGCAGGTTCGACTCCACGTCGCCCCACGCGGCGTCGCGCGACGCCTCGACGAGCCCGCGGACGGCGTCCGGATCATCCGCCATCTCGCGCAGGCGCTTCGCGACCCCTTCGTACTGCTTCCGGCGCCGGCGGAGGTTGCGGGTGTCGCGGTCGCGGTAGTCATGCGTGCCGTCGGGGTCGGAGAACTTGCCCCAGGCCTTCTTGCGCTGGCGTCGGGCCAGGTCGGCGGCGGCGGCCTGCTCGTCCGCGAGCGCGAAGAGCGTCGCGCGGGCGAACCGCTCGAAGGGTTCGTACTCGAAGACCTCGTCGTGAGCGATGGTCTCGACGAGGATGCGATTGCGAATGGTCAACCGGGCCGCGGCGGCGGCGATCGAGACGCCCTCCTCGATCGCGTCGGCGGTCTTACCCATCCCCCACCCCCTGCTTCCAGGCTACCGGGAGCGGCCTGTGCCACCGCGTCCAGCTACCGCCCCCGTTCTCGGGCGGATACCAAGCCGGACTGCGGAGCGCAAGGCCCCTGTCCTGAGAAAACACCCCCGTTAGCGTCAGGCGTCGAGGGGGCCCGTGACAGGGGTGCCCTCATCGCACCGGGAGTCACCGGCCGGAACATCCGGAACGGCCGATGCTCCGAACAATCGCAGAACGCGGCACCTGCCGCCCCAGCAAGGAGATCAACCATGAGTTCCTCACCCAACCGCCTCGTGGCGTCGATCTTCGGCGTCGTCTACCTCCTCGTCGGAGTGCTCGGATTCTTTGTCACCGGTGGCGTCGACTTCATCGCCACCGAGGGCGGCCTGCTCCTCGGCATCTTCGAGGTGAACCCCCTCCACAACGTCGCTCACCTCCTGATCGGTGCCGCGCTCCTCATCGGCGGCCTGTCGTCGGTGCGTGCCGCCAAGGGCGTGAACATCGTCGTCGGAGCGGCCTACCTGCTCCTCGGCATCATCGGGTTCTTCCTCGTGGACACTCCCGCGAACATCCTGGCGCTGAACACCCCCGACCACTTCCTGCACCTCGCGAGCGCCATCGTGCTCCTCGGTGTGGGTCTCGCTGCCGACCGCGACGTGCGGACGAACACCGCGGGCCGCACGGTCTGAGATGGATGTCTCTGCCATGTCCGCCTCTGCGGACATGACCGCGGCGACGCGGCCGGCGGGTTCTCCCGTCCGGCCGCGTCGCCTGGCGTGGACCCCCGCCCTTCCCGCTGTGGCGGCGTGGGGTGGGGGTCTTCTCCTCCTCGCCCTCGGGGCAGGTGCCATGACCGGGGAGCTCACGACGCTCCCGGGCCGCGCGGTGGGCTTCGTGCTCGCCACCGCCGGACTCGCCGCACTCGTGTGGGGCGCCGTGGCACTGGCGACCGGACGCCTCGTCGCGATACGGCTGGTCGTCGCCGTGGCCCTGGCGTCGCTGGTGGCGCTCGTCGCCGCGTTCACCCTCGACCCGTCGGGCAACAGCGTCTTCGCCGTTGCCGCCGCCGTCCTTCTGCTGATGGTCGTCGCCGCCTGGTGCGCCGTCGCGGCACGCCGGAGCACCGGCGCCGCTTCTCGATCCGCCGTGGGCGGCTCGGGTGTCGTCGCCATCTTGCTCGCCGCTGTCGCTGTGGCAGGCCTCGTCACCCCGGCCCTCGCCGCCACGGAACTCGCGCGCGTCAGCGCCGACAGCGGCGGCACTGTCACGGTGCTGGACCGGACCGGCCACGGTCACTGAACAGCACGTCACCGAAGCAACCCGTCACCGAAGCAACACCGTCACCGGAGCCGGGCCCAGCCACGAGGGCCGAACCCGATCATCGCCCGATGCGATCACCGGCCCTGCGGGTCTTCGCCCCGTCGCCCTTTTCAGGCGATCGCGAAGATGCGCCACGACGCTTCGGTCGACGCCCCGGGCTGCAGTTCGGTGAGCCCGGCGTCGTAGTCGTAGCGGTCGGCGTTGAAGGCGTCCGGAGCGCAGGTCATCGGCTCCACCGCCAGTCCCAACCGCGACACCGCCGGGTCGGGCTTGTCGGCGGTGTGGATCTGCGCCCACGGGCACGACGCGCCCCACGTCATTCCGACCCCCGTGCCGGCCCCACTCGTGACGCGCACGCTCGCTGATCCCGCTGCGTCGCGCGAGAACCCCGTGTAGGCATGGTCGATCTCGACGGCACCGATCTGCCGCGGCGCGCGGAAGTCGAACCGCGGGGCATCCGTCGTCACCGGCTCGAGCGAGACGGGGATGAGTCGGTCGTCGGTCACCGTCAAGACGTCGTCGGCGGGCAGTTCGAGCGTCCAGTCGTCGACCAACCCCGGCCCCGCAACCAGGTAGGGGTGGGGGGCGGTGCCCCACGGCGCGAGCTCGTCGCTCTCGTTGACACCGCGGACGGTCTGCGTGAGTCCGTCGGCACTCAGCTGGAACGTGGTCTCGACGCGCACCTGCCACGGATACCCGGTCTGCGCGACGATGGTCGCCGCCAGGGTCACGTGGCTCGGGCCCTTGTCGATCGCCTCGAAGTCGAGCCATGCCGCGAGCCCATGCATCGCATGACCGCGAGCGGGCTCCGTCAGAGACAATCGGCGCTCGGCCCCGCCGAAGGTGTAGATGCCGTCGACCACACGATTCGGCCAGGGGGCCAGCGTGGCGCCGCGGTACGACGGCCGCACCTCGTCGGCCCCGAAGGGGACCACGAGATCGCGCCCCTGATACGTCAGGCAGCGAAGCGTCGCACCGATGCTCGCGATGCACGCCTCGTAGTCACCCGCCCGCAGGGAGTGCTGGATGCCGGAAACCGGATGCGATGCCATGACGATGCTCTCCTGTGGTGTGGGGTGACGTTCGAGTATGGCCCACCGATCGGGGGCCCGCGCAATCCGAGCGCGGACCCCCGATCGGTCGGATCAGCGGCAGGTCGCCGCGGCTACCGTCGCGGTGGCGGCGAAGGTGCGCTCATCGGCACCCGTCGCTGTCACGGAGACCGGCGTCTCCGGGGCAGAGACGAGCCGCGTCGAGAACGAGTTCGCGGCGGTCTTCCCCGGCTGCACGGCGACGGTCTTGTCGCCGTAGGCGCCTGACAGCGTGACGGTGGCGGAGACGTCGTCGGCGTTCGTGACACTCACGACGTGCACGACCTTGCCCACCACGCAGCGCGTCGCGGTGGTGACGGTGACGTCGAGCCCGAGCGACACCGTCTCCGACGTCGACTCACTCACGAGCCCGTCCCGGTAGCCGTCGTAGCTCGCCGTCACGCTCCCCACGCCCTCGGGCACCTGTGCCGAGGCGACCGCGCCGTCGAGCTCGACGGTCGCCGACCAGTCGCCGCCGGAGAAGGTCACCGTCCCGGCCACCTCGCCGCCGTCGGCGGCGGTGACGGTCGCCGTGGCGAGGCCCTCGTCGACCACGAGCTCGGTCTCCGAGGCCACTGCGGCGACGGAGGTCCACTGCTGCATGGCGGTGAGCACCTGCTGTGACACGCTCACGAACGATCCGTGCCGGGGGCTCGCGGGCAGTCCACCGGGTGCCCGCACGTTCCAGGTGGACCGCTGCGAGAGCCGATCGCTCTGCGTGCTCGAGGCGATCTGGTCGCCCGTGGTGACGAAGGCCCGGTAGCCGCCGGCGCCGTAGTTGTCGACGAGGAAGACGTACCCGTCGTCATCCGCGGTGTTGTTCGGGTCGCCCTCGTTCAGCTTGACGATCTGCGGACCCTCGCCGGCCTGTCCGGTCTCGAGCGTCGTCATCCGGGTGTCGACGAGCTGCCAGGATGTCGCGGGGTCGGCGTTCCAGTCCGAACGCGTCGTCGGTGCCGTGAGGACTTGCGAGCGCTCGAGGAAGATGTCCTTCCCCACTTCGAGGCCGTCGGCGGCGCCGCCCTCCTCGTTCTTGGTGAATCGGTAGTAGTAGTCGCCGATCTTCTGCACCGTTGAGTCGATCCGGGCGAACCCGGTGTCCTGCCAGCTGGTGGGCGGGTAGGTGAAGGTGGTGAAGTCGCGCGTGAGCACGGAGAACATGCGGGCGTAAAGCTTGTCGCTGTTGGACTTCGTCTCATCGGCGTAGAGGCGTGAGGCGAAGAACACCACGTACGACTGCAGGTCGTCGTCCCAGTACGCCTCCGGCGCCCAGGTCATGCCCGCGGCCGGCTGGTTGATGGTGATGCCGGTGTTCTCGCCGTTGGTCCGCGTCCATTCGACGAGGTCCTCCGACTCCCAGACCTCCACCTTCAGACTGCCATTCGACTGCGCCGGGCCCCACCCGGTGCCGCAGCCGATGCACAGGTCGGTGGCGATCATGTAGTACTTGTCGCCGTTCGCCGACCGAAGGATGTAGGGATCGCGAAGGCCCGTGGTGTCGGTCGTCGACGTGATGGTCGGCCGACCGCCGTTGACCGGCGAGAAGGTGAAGAAGTCATTGCCCGACGTCGCCGCCTGGTAGATCTTCTCGTCGGAGTCCGACCTGAAGTATGCGGCCGCATACCCTGCGTCAGGCGCCGAGCGCCCCTTCTCGGCCACCGTGATGGCGAACTCGCGGGTCTGGGTCTGCCCGTTGAGTTCTGCAGACGCCGTCAGGGTCACCTCGCGGTCGCCCTCGCCATAGGCGGGACGTGTGACGATGCCGCCGCCGCGGAAGGGGTCGGCCGCGCCGACGGCGGGCGCGACGTACGCCGGGTCGGTGGGCGTCACCAGCGCCGGGTCGGAGGAGGTCCAGGTGATCCGGGCGCCGTTGACGGCACCGGTGGTCACGAGCGGCAGGTTCTCGGTGGTCCGCGGCTTCAGCACGATGGCGTCGAGGTCGGCGCCGACGACCGGAGCGAGGACGGTGACCTCGAACGCCAGCGTGGAGCCGAGTCCGGTGGTCGCGGTGAGGGTCACTGCCGTGTCGGCGGTGATCGATCGCGAGACCTCCCCGTCGGTGGCGACCACCTCGGGGTCGGACGACTCCCACGACAGGCTCACCCCGTAGAGCGAGGTCGGGAGGGTCAGCTTGCTCGTCACCTGGTCGAGCGACGGGTTGGCCCCCTGCACGGTGGGCTCGATGTCACGCCGGATGAGTTCGGCCGTCGCGGCCGCCTTCTGCTCGGCGGTCGGCATGCTCGCCGACACCTGCTCGCCAGTGAGGGCGACATCCCAGAACTTCACATCGGAGACATCCGCACGCAGCAGCGCATCGCCTTGGTAGAGCGACCGACCGAGGTAGCCGAGGACGTTACCGCTGGGGACGATCGAGCTCATCTGGCGGGCGTGCGTGAGGGTCGAGATGACCTGGCCGTCCCGGTACAGGGTGAGGGTGTTGCCGCTTCCGACCATGGTGAGGGTGGTGAAGCCCGCGTTCAGGCCGCCGCCCGCCGGCATCCGGGATTCTCCGTTGCCGGAATCCTTGACCCGGATCGCCGCCAGCACCTGGTTGTTGTACCCGCCCTGAGCCGATCGCGGGCTGAGGAAGATGTGGTTGCCGAGCTGTGTGGTGTTCCACGGCCCGACGCCGTCGCCGATGACCCACCCGAAGTGATTCGCGGCGGTCTGGGTGGTCACGGTGTACTCCACCGTGAAGTTGTTGTCGGTTGCCGTGACGAGACCCTTCGGCAGCGCGGCGTAGCCATCGGCTTTGAAGCGCAGGGTGTCGTCGCCGGCGAGATCGACGAAGGATGCCTCGGTGAGGCCGGTGAGCGTGGCGTGACGGGAGTTCCCCGACACATCGAGCAGACTCGTGCCGGCGTGCGACATGTCGTAGTGCGCGCTCGGAGCGGGGACGTCGGCGGCGACGGCTGCCGACGGTGCCGTCAGCCCGAGCATCGAGACGGCGAGCACGCCGGCGACACCGCCGGCGCCGGCGCGCCGCAAGAACCGCCGCGGTCGAACCGGCGCGGCGAGGGGACGTGGACTCATCGGTGAGTTCCTCCTCGGGTGGGGATGCTGCTCGCTCAGAGGCCCTGGGCGAGCCGGTAGTACGCCTGGTTCCAGCGCAGTTCGCGCTGGAACCCGCGGACGGTGGTGTCTTCGTCGATGACGAGGAGTTCGGTGGCGGCGATGTCGGCGAAGTCGCGGAA